>PJEL010001038.1_pt1 | contig 29833 bp, 27 predicted proteins | sample 1853271 | NCBI WGS metagenome assembly PJEL01 (sample SAMN08108733, study PRJNA415343) | Invertebrate metagenome, whole genome shotgun sequencing project. | host: Globobulimina | place: Sweden: Gullmar Fjord | collected 2015-08 | reverse complement strand
TCGACTGCGCCCACGGTGCGGCCTACCGCGTGGCGCCGAAGGTGCTCTACGAACTGGGGGCCGAGGTGGTGGCGATCGGCGTCAACCCGGACGGCTTCAACATCAACCAGCGCTGCGGCGCCACGGAACCGGGCCGTATGCAGGAAGCGGTGCTGACCCACAGCGCCGACTTCGGTGTCGCGCTGGACGGCGATGCCGACCGGGCCATCCTGGCCGACGAGAAGGGCAATGTGATTGACGGCGACCAGGTCATGGCGCTGGTCGCGTGCTCCTGGCAGAAGGACGGGCGCCTTTCCGGCGATGCCGTCGTGGCCACGGTGATGTCGAACCTGGGAATGGAGCGTTACTTGAACAGCATCGGTCTCGACCTGGTGCGCACCCCGGTGGGGGATCGCTATGTGGTCGAGCGGATGCGCGCCGACGGTTACAACGTCGGCGGCGAGCAGTCGGGCCATATCGTGCTGTCCGACTTCGCCACCACCGGCGACGGCCTGATCGCCGCCCTGCAGGTGCTGGCGGTGGTGGTGCAGTCCGACCGGCCGGCCAGCGAAGTGACGCGGCTTTTCGAGCCCTTGCCCCAGCTTCTGCGCAACGTGCGCTTCAACGGCGGCGCGCCGCTGGAGGATGACCAGGTCGTAGCGGCGATCCGCGCCGGCGAGAGCCAGTTGGGCTCGGCCGGGCGTCTGCTGATCCGCAAGTCGGGGACCGAGCCGCTGATCCGGGTCATGGCCGAAGGCGAAGACGAGGGCCTGGTCGATCAGGTGGTCGGCGAGATCTGCCAGACCATCGAACGGCAGGCCGGCTGAACCGGGGAACCGGGCCATGCTGGCGGCGCTGACGGCTCTGCTGGCCTGCCAGCTTCTCGGCGAGGCCCTGGTGCGGCTCGTCGATCTGCCGGTGCCCGGACCCGTCCTGGGCCTGGTGTTTCTGCTGGTTCTGCTGGCCCTGCGCCGGAGCGTTCCCAAAGACTTGGAGACCACCGCCGGCGGCCTGCTGAAGCATCTGTCGCTGCTCTTCGTGCCCGCCGGGGTCGGCGTGCTGCAACACCTGGCCCGCATTCAGGCGGAGTGGCTGGCCATCGCCGCCGCGCTGCTGGTCAGTTCCGTCGCGACCATCGTCGTGACCGCCGTTGTCATGCGCGGGATGATCCGCCTGATGAAGCTCGACGACGAGCCGGGAGGCCCGTCTTGATCGGCGAGTTCTCCGACATCTGGGTTTATCTGCGCACCGGGCCGCTGCTCTGGCTGACGGTCACCCTGGCGGCCTATGTGCTGGCGCAGTGGATTTACGAGCGCGCCGGGCTGAACCCGCTGTTGAACCCGGTCGCCATCGCCGTGGTTCTGCTGGCGGCGCTGCTCACCTTCACCGGCACCGAATACCAGACCTATTTCGAGGGCGCGCAGTTCGTCCACTTCCTGCTCGGCCCGGCGACCATCGCCCTGGCGGTGCCGCTCTACAGCCACTTCGGCAAGGTGCGCGCGGTCATCCTGCCGATGCTGGTGGCGCTGCTCTGCGGCGCGGCGACGGCGGTGATCACGGCCGTCGGGGTGGCCGCCCTGCTCGGCGCCAGTTTCGAAACCCTCGCCTCCCTGGCGCCCAAGTCGGTGACCACGCCGATCGCCATGGGCATCTCGGAGCAGATCGGCGGCCTGCCGTCCCTGACCGCGGTGCTGGTGATCCTGACCGGTATTCTCGGCGCCATGCTGGCGACGCCGATCCTGAACCTGCTCGGCATCCACGACTGGAAGGCGCGTGGCTTCGCCGTCGGCGTGGCCGCCCACGGCATCGGCACCGCCCGGGCCTTTCATGTCAGTGAGGTGGCCGGCACCTTCGCCGGCATCGCCATGGGGCTGAACGGCCTGGTGACCGCCTTCCTGGTGCCCTGGCTGATCGACTTGATTCGCTAACTTCCCGGGGCTCACCCTTCGAGACGGTGCATTCGCACCTCCTCAGGATGAGGCCGTCCCTCAATCCTCATGCTGAGGAGCCCGCGCTAGCGGGCGTCTCGAAGTATGAGCGTGCCTCAAACCACGCTGTTGAAGGCGTAGGAGGGGCCTTCCTGGAGTTGGTCGGCGAGGGTTGCGAGGCCGCGCCGCAGATCCCCAACATCGCGCGGCGGACCGAAGCAGATGCGCACCGCATGGGCGCTCTCGCGGCGCCCGATCATGAAGGGCTCGCTGGGGGTGACCAGCACGCCGCGGCGTTCGGCCTCGGCGGCGAACTCGCTGGAGCGCCACGGCTCCGGCAGGCGCAGCCAGAGGAAGTTGGCGAGGGGCTCGCAGTCGAAATCCCAGCCGTCGAGCGCCGCCACGGCGAGGCGCCGGCGCTCCGCCGCCTCGCGTTTGCGCCCGGCGACGATCTGCGCGGCGACGCCGCTGCGGATCAGTTCGGCGGCGATCTCAGCGGTCAGCGGGCAAGCCATCCAGCAGGTGCTGTGCACGGCACTGTTGAGACGGTTCTGCACCTTTTCCGGGGCCACGATGAAGCCGCTGCGCAGGCCCGGCGCCACCGTCTTCGACAGGCCGGAGATGTAGTAACCCTGCTCGGGCGCGTGGGTGACGACCGGGGCCGGCGGGTTGTCGGCCAGGAAGCCGAAGATGTCGTCTTCGACGATCGCCACGTCATAGCGCTTGGCGAGGGCGGCCAGCGCCTTGCGGCGCGCCTCCGGCATGGTCAGGCTGGTCGGGTTGTGCAGTGTGGGGCAGAGGTAGATGGCCTTCACATTGTGGGTGCGGCAGGCCTCTTCGAAGGCGTCGGGCAGCGGCCCCTCGGCATCGCGGGCCAGGCCGTCGATACGCAGGCCCAATAGGCGTGCCAGGCTGCGGATGCCGGGGTAGGTCAGGGAATCCGAGACGATGTGGTCGCCGGGCCGCGTGACGGCGGCCAAGACCACCAGCACGCCGTGATGGGCGCCGGCGCTGAGGGTGACCTGCTCGGCGGAAACCTCGTAGCCGTTCTGGGTGATCCACGCCGCACCGGCCTCGCGGTGCTCCGCCAGGCCGCGTTGCGGCTGGTAGCTCATCATCTCCATGGCCCGCGGGCTGGCGGCGCAGCGCGCCATGACCTCGGCCAGGGCGCTTTCCTCGGGACAGGGGATCGGGAAGGAGGAGCGCAGCTGGATCGCCCCGGGGGCGGCGTCGTTCCAGCGGTGCAGCTGCTCGTTGCTGTGCGGGGCGTTGACGAAGGTGCCGCGGCCGACCTCGCCGGAGGTCAGACCCCGCTTTTCGGCCTCCGCATAGGCGCGGCTCACCGTGCCGACGGTCATCCCCAGGTGCCAGGCGAGGTCGCGGTGGGTCGGCAGGCGGTCGCCCGCCTTCAGCTTTCCGCCGGCGATATCCCGGGCCAGGGCGTCGGCAATCGCGAGATAGCGGGCGCCGGAGGCTTCGTCGAGCTGGGGAGTCCAATTTGTCATCGTGACAATGTAGCAATTGACTGAGAGGGATCGCAACAATTATTACAATACCCAAGACATTGATCGATACAATCTCCTGATTGAGGAGGGAAAAATGGATACAATTCGAAGATTACCCGGTTATCCGGCTGAAACCGCAGGCAGATCTCTGCCCGGGGGCTGGCAGGGCCGAAGCCAGGGCCTGGCCCGGCGGCTGGTTTTCCGCCTGGTGAATGTCCTGATTGTCATGCAGAAGCGCCTGCAGGATCGCGACAGCCTGCGCGAGATGAGCGATGCTCGGCTGAAGGACATCGGGCTCAGCCGGACGCAGGTCCTGCGCGAGACCGACAAGCCCTTCTGGCGCGCCTAAGGAGCCGTTTGATGACTGAAATCACCATTTATCAGGTCGATGCCTTCACCGACGCCCTCTTCGGCGGCAATCCGGCGGCGATCTGCCCCCTGGAGACCTGGCTGCCCGATGAGACCATGCAGGCCATCGCGGCGGAGAACAATCTGGCGGAGACCGCCTTTTTCGTGCCCAGCGGCCAGGGCTATCACCTGCGCTGGTTCACCCCGGCGATCGAGGTCGATCTCTGCGGCCACGCGACCCTGGCCAGCGCCTATGTCATCGCCCATCACGTCGACCCCGGCGCGGCGGAGCTGCGCTTCGAGTCCGCCAGCGGCCCCCTGACGGTGACCCGCGAGGGCAAGGTCTTCACCCTCGACTTCCCAAGCCGTCCGCCCGAGATTTTCGAAGACGACGGCGCGGTCGCCGCGGCCCTCGGCGTCGCCCCGCAGGAGGTGCTGAAGGCCAAGATGCTGCTGGCGGTCCTGGCGAGCGAAGCCGAAGTGGGCGCCCTCAGCCCGGACATGGAAAAAGTGAAGACCCTGCCGGGCGACGGCGTGATCGTCACCGCACCGGGCGACAGCGTGGATTTCGTCTCGCGCTACTTCGCGCCCCACGCCGGGATTCCCGAAGACCCGGTGACCGGCTCGGCGCACTGCGTGCTGACGCCTTACTGGGCCAAGCGTCTCGGCAAGGCGAAGTTGGAGGCGCGGCAGATCTCATCGCGCGGCGGCAAATTGACCGTCGAGGACCGCGGCGCGCGCACGATGATCTCCGGCCGTGTCACCCCCTATCTTGAGGGCCGCATCAGCGTGTAAACTGTTGGCCGATTCAGGAAAACGGCCGACAGGAGACCGCATGACCCAGAAAGCGACGCCGCCTGCCCTCGATCCGGCCGCCGTTGAGGTGCGGACCGGTTCTTCCTACCCCGAGCCCTGGCGCAGTTCCTGCGGCGCGCGCGAGAAGCAGGCGCTGGGCGACGCCCTGGGCCTCACCGCCTACGGCGTCAATCTGGTGCGCCTGCCGCCCGGCGCGGAGTCGTCGCAGCGCCACTGGCACAGCCACGAGGACGAGTTCGTCTACGTGCTGGAAGGTGAGCTGACGCTGATCACCGACGCCGGCGAGCAGGTCTTGGGCCCGGGCATGACCGCAGGCTTTTCGGCCGGCAAGACCGACGGCCACCACATGATCAACAGGAGCGCCGCCTGGGCGGTCTACCTGGAAGTCGGCAACCGTTCGCCGGACGACGAATGCAGCTATCCCGACATCGATCTCTTCCTGACCGCCACCCGGGACGGCAAGCGCAGCTTCACCCGCAAGAACGGCGAGCCCTACTGATGGGCAGTGACGACCGCATCCTGGCCGCGGCCTCGGAGGGCGACTACGCCGCGCTGCGCGAGCTGTTTCGCGAGTACGCCGCCTGGCTGAAGGTCGACTACTGCCTGAAGGACTTCGACGAGGAACTGGCGCAGCTGCCGGTCATCCATGCAGCGCCGGCCGGCGGCCTCTGGCTCGCGCGGGTCGAGGGCGAACCCGCCGGCTGTGTCGCGGTCCGGCCGCTGGCCGAGGGGCTCTGCGAGATGCGGCGGCTCTGGGTGCGCGAGCCGCATCGCGGCGCGAAACTCGGCCGCGGCCTGGCGGAGGCGGCTTTGGAAGGCGCCCGCGCGGCGGGGCACAAGGAGATGTCGCTGGAAACCGTCGACGACATGGCGGCGGCGCATCGCCTCTATGCCAGCCTCGGTTTCCGCGAAGCGGCGGGCGACGGCGAACTGCCCGGCAATGTGCGGCGGCTGGTCTGCGACCTGACGGAGACCGCGCCGGTCTAGACGGCGGCATCATTCCACGACAAAGAGAACGAGAGAGGCAGCCGAGCGTGCAGGAGCTTTACTTCGACGACTTCGAACCGGGACAGGTGTTCAACAGCAAGGGCGTGAGCCTCAGCGAGTCGCAGATCCTCGACTTCGCGCTGCTCTACGATCCCCAGCCCTTTCACCTGGACAAGGAAGCCGCCGCCGAGGGGCCGTTCAACGGCCTCATCGCCTCGGGCTTTCAGACCCTGGCGCTGGCCTTTCGCATTTTCTATCAGGCTAACGTCATCAACGCCTGCTCCATGGGCTCGCCGGGCCTGGACGAGCTGCGCTGGGTGCGCCCGGTGCGCCCCGGCGATACGCTGAAGGTGAGAGCGACGGTGAAGGAGAAGCGCCCCTCGCGCTCCAAGCCCGACCGCGGCACGATGATCATGGACTACGAGGTGCTGAACCAGCTCGACGAAGTCGTCATGACCTTTACCGCCATCCACATCCTGGCGCGCAAAGCAGACTGACGCGAGTGACGCAGCTAAATCAGGAAAACCGGGATTCCCGCCCAGGGACTGGATCTATCCGAGCTACATCCTTCGATCCAGGACCAGGTCACCCTGGTAGGAATAGAGCGCCTGCAACGCCGCCAAGTCCCAGGGCGTAACCTCGGTAAATTCCTCGGCACGCCGCGAATTGAAGATGCTCGCCTCGTCGTTCGGCGTGGAGACGCCATAGGACGACAGCAGCACCTGGGAGATGCACCTGTAAGCTTCCGCCTCCGACTTCTCCCAGCTGACAAAGCTCAGGGCTTTGTAAATTTCCTCGTTTCTGGTGCGGAGCCTCGTGTAGCAATCCGGCTTCTTGCGTTCCAACTCTCGCAATGCGCGGTCAGCCTCATCAGGATCGTCATACATCGCTTCGAAATACTTGCGGTAAGTTCCCTGCACCGCCTCGACAATGTCCCGGGTGCCGATCACCAGCACCTGGACGTCCGCTTTCGAGTTGCTGATCGGCTCGAAGGGAATGACGCTATAGATCTTTCGGAACTCGCGGCTGAGGTGCAGGGCAAACTGCGTTGGAATGGGCCCCGTGGCGACAAAGTTCATCTCCCTCTGCCAGCGAAGCAAATAGGACTGCCGATGGTCCCCGGGCTCCCCCTGCTTCGAGATTGTCTGGAGTAACTCCGATTGACTCTGTATCGCGGTAGACTCTTGGGCAGAAGCAAGCATTGATCTTTCCTCCGCTCCGATGAGAAGACATAAGACGATGAGAGTTCCTGCGAAACTAACCACCCGGTAGCGCATAAGTGCCTCCTAGCTAGCACCGAAACATTGCCGAAACGTCGTCGTCTTTATGATCGCCGATGGCCGTCGTGATATGCAGGGGCTGCTCGCTCGGCGACTGTTGAACCCCTAGGCGCTTTTTTTCTAGATCAGGAAGACCGGCACCAGCGCCGAGATGAGGGGGCTGAGCAGCGCCGCCACGTCCTGCAGCAGCTTGGCCCCGCGGCGGCTCTCGCCGCTTTCCGCCAGGGCTTCGGCGTCGCCCGCCGCCAGGTGCTTCAGGTAGGCGACGCAGGGCAGATAGGCGAGAACCAGGCAGAGCGTGAAGACGGTACCCCAGTAGAGGCCGACGCCCTGGCCGATATGGGTGATCGTCGCGAAGGCGACCGAGTCCTCCGCCAGGCCCGCCGTCGGCCAGGTCAGCCAGGCGGCCATGGTAATGACGATGGAGACCAGCACCGCGGCGGCGGCCAGCAGCAGTTCGTGCAGGTCGGCGAAGCGCTCGCGCAGCGACAGGCGCCGGCCCTGCATCACTTCCTGGGTCGCGCCGATGCCCGAACGGGTGGCGAGCGCCAGCACCAGGGCGACGGTGGCGGCGGAGAACAGCGCGTTCACCAGTTGGCGGATTTCGGTGAAGGTGGTCGCGACGTCGATGCCGCCGACGGCCAGGCGCCCGAGGGTCGGCTCCAGCACCGGAGCTTGCAGCACCTCGCGCGACACATCGGAACTCGTCGCGACCAGGGCGGTGACGAAGGCCAGGGCGACCACGGCGATCAGCAGCCAGCGGCGCAGCGGCGCTTCTTCCTTGAGGATCTTGGTGACCGCCAGGAGGGTGGCACCGACGGACGCGAAAATCGCGAAAACGACACTGACGATCCAGGCGAGACGCGCGTGCAGGGCCTCGGCGCGCAGCGTCGGGTCGTCGGCCGCGGGCAGCAGTCCGGCCAGCAGGTTGGCCGGAATGTCGGCGTTCATCGCCCTGAAGAAGTCCGCCGAACCGGTGATCAGCAGGATCTCTCCCGCCACCAGCAGGACGGCGAAGAGCAGGGCCTTCTGCAGGCGGCGGTCGGCGAGGGAGAGAGCTTTCGTCATGGTTTGGGCGCTGAAGTCTCCGGTGACGGGGCAGCAGGGCCAGTGTGATCTCTCTGCGGCGGCCTGTACAGCGAAGGCGGGCGGGTGTCAGCCTGTTGTCGAGCATGAAGCATAGGCGCCAAGCAATATGATAACGACGCCGTGTAACGACGTTCCGGTCAGCCTGTCTTTCAACGTCACTTCTCGTCCGGTTTCCATCAACAAACGCTCTCGTCCCAGGCTCATCAGCGGCCAGGCAACGGCGAAAACCGCACCGATCAAAGGCCAGGCAAGAATAAACGCAATGAGCGCTTCGCCGCGCGCCCCGAGAGAGCGCAGGTCTGGCTTGAAAAATACGAGCGAAAGGTAGCCAACACTAAAGAATGCAGCGGCGAGGAAAACGGAAAGAAACTCTGCCTGAATGATCGAGCATGACGAATCGAAATCCAATGCCGTCACTAGTCCTAGTGCAATAGAAATCGCGGGAAAAAGACCCCAATAGTATCGCTGTCCCCAGCGAACGAAGAGGTACGCCAAAGGCACCGCGTGAATGACAAGAATCAAAGAAAAAATGCCAAAAAGGCCCACCACCTGGGAACCGGTCGCACATTCGGCCATCAACCTGCCACCCTTCGTCTTCCCGCCCAAGTGCGATCGTGAACTAACCTGCCAACGGCCGGCAGCAGCGCAGCAAGGAAGCTGAAAGCGAGGAGCAGGCGGCGGAGCATCTTGGATCTCTGAAGGTCACTAATCCCTGGGTTGAGAGACAGTATCCCCGAAACCGCTTCAGGATGCCAGGGGGCGAAGTCTTGCCGCGCCACGCTTTCCTGACCCTCCGGTCAAGTTATCCGCCTGCGACGCTTTGCTGCCGGAAAGCGGCGGATCAATAATTGACGCAGTGCAGCATGGTGCTAGTATCCGCCCGCGCGCACCCCGGAGTTCTGGGCGTTTTGCCGCTTTTTGCGGGGTGATGACGGGACTTTGCCCGGACTGAGCCCCCTATTCGAAACAAGGAGCCGCCCTATGAACGCCGTCCGCCCGGCCACCCGGCCTGGGAACCCCTGCTTTTCCTCAGGACCCTGCGCGAAGCGACCCGGTTGGTCGTTGAGCGGTCTTGGCGAGGCGTCGCTGGGTCGATCTCACCGGGCGAAAGGGGGCAAGGCCAAGCTGGCCGAGGTGATCGAGCGCTCCAAGAAAATTCTCGGCATTCCGGCGGACTACCGCCTGGGCATCGTGCCGGCCTCCGACACCGGGGCGGTGGAGATGGCGCTGTGGTCGCTGCTCGGCCGGCGCGGCGTCGACGTGCTGTCCTGGGAGAGCTTCGGCGAGGGCTGGGCGAGCGACGTCGCCAAGCAGCTGAAGCTCGACGACCTGCGCCTCATCAAGGCCGGCTACGGCGAGCTGCCCGACCTCGCCAAGGTGGATTTCTCGCGCGACGTGGTCTTCACCTGGAACGGCACCACCTCCGGCGTGAAGGTGCCGAACGGCGACTGGATCGCCGACGACCGCATGGGCCTGACCATCTGCGACGCCACCTCGGCGGTCTTCGCCATGGACCTGCCCTGGAACAAGCTCGACGTCGTCACCTGGTCCTGGCAGAAGGTGCTCGGCGGCGAGGCGGCGCACGGCATGCTGGCGCTCTCGCCGCGCGCGGTGGAACGCCTGGAGGGCTACACCCCGGCCTGGCCGCTGCCCAAGATCTTCCGCCTCACCAAGGGCGGCAAGCTGATCGAGGGCGTGTTCAAGGGCGAGACCATCAACACCCCCTCCATGCTGGCGGTGGAAGACGCGCTGGACGGCCTCAAGTGGGCCGAGCAGATTGGCGGCCTGAAGGCGCTGATCGGCCGTGCCGAGGCCAGCCTCGCGGCGGTGGCCGGTTGGGTAGAGGCCTCCGACTGGGCCGACTTCCTGGCCGAGACGCCGGAGACGCGCTCCTGCACCTCGATCTGCCTCAAGATCGTCGATCCCTGGTTTCTCTCCCTCGATGGTGAGGCCCAGGCGGCGACCGCCAAGCGCATCGCCGCGCTGCTGGACGAAGAAGGCGTGGCCTTCGACATCGGCGGCTATCGCGACGCGCCGGTGGGTCTGCGGATCTGGGGCGGCGCCACGGTGGAGCCCGCCGACATGGCGGCGCTGCTGCCCTGGCTCGACTGGGCCTACGGCGCGGTGAAGACGGAGAAAGCGGCGGCCTGAACGACGCCATTCCCGAGTCAGCTAGATTGAAATGACGGCGCGCCCCCTCGTGAAATTGGCGCACCGCGAAGAAAGGTTCAGACAGACATGCCCAAGGTTTTAATTTCGGACAAGTTGAGCGAACGCGCGGCGGAGATTTTCCGCGAGCGCGGCATCGAGACGGACGTGAAAACCGGCATGACGCCGGAAGAACTGAAAGCCTGCATCGCCGACTACGACGGCCTCGCCATCCGCTCGGCGACCAAGGTGACGGCGGAGGTCATCGCCGCCGCCGGCAAGCTGAAGGTGGTCGGGCGCGCCGGCATCGGCGTCGACAACGTCGACATCCCGGCGGCCACCGGGCGCGGCATCGTGGTGATGAACACGCCGGACGGCAACTCCATCACCACGGCGGAACACACCATCGCGATGATCTTCGCACTGGCCCGCCAGATCCCCGCCGCCGACCGCTCGACCCAGGCCGGCAAGTGGGAGAAGTCGCGCTTCATGGGCACCGAGCTGACCGGCAAGGTGCTGGGCATCATCGGCTGCGGCAACATCGGCGCCATCGTCGCCGACCGCGCCCAGGGCCTGCGTATGCGCGTCATCGCCTACGATCCCTTCCTCTCGCCGGACCGCGCCGAGGATCTCGACGTCGAGAAGGTGGAACTCGACGACCTGCTGGCGCGCGCCGACATCATCACCCTGCACGTGCCGATGACCGACCAGACCCGCGGTATCATCGACGCCAAGGCCCTGGCGAAGACCAAGCCCGGCGTGCGCATCGTCAACTGCGCGCGCGGCGGCCTGGTGGTGGAAGACGACCTGAAGGCCGCCATCGAGTCCGGCCATGTCGCCGGCGCCGCCTTCGACGTCTTCACCGTGGAACCGGCCAAGGAGAACCCGCTCTTCGGCATGGACCAAGTGGTGGCGACGCCGCACCTCGGCGCCTCGACGGCGGAGGCGCAGGAGAAGGTCGCCCTGCAGGTCGCCGAGCAGATGGCCGACTACCTCTTGACCGGGGCGATCACCAACGCGCTCAACATGCCCTCGCTGACGGCGGAGGAAGCCAAGCGCCTGAAGCCCTACATGCAGCTCGCCGAGCAGATCGGCAGCTTCGCCGGGCAGCTCACCCGCACCGGCCTGACCTCGGTGACCATCGAGTACGAAGGCCATGTCGCCGACTTCAACACCCGGCCGCTGACCCAGGTGGCGCTCTGCGGCCTGCTGTCGCCGATGCTCGACACGGTCAACATGGTCAACGCCCCGCATGTGGCGCGCGAGCGCGACATCGACGTCTCCGAGGTGAAGCACGAACGCGACTGCGACTACCAGACGCTGATCCGCCTCACGGTGACCACCGAACGCGGCGAACGCAGCGTCGCCGGAACGCTGTTCGGTGGCGACAAGCCGCGCGTGGTCGACATCAAGGGCATCTCCGTCGAGGCCGCCCTGACGCCGCACATGCTCTACATCACCAACGAGGACAAGCCGGGCTTCATCGGCGCGCTGGGCACCACGCTGGGCGACGCCGGGGTCAACATCGCGACCTTCCACCTGGGCCGTGCCGCTCAGGGCCAGGACGCCATTTCCCTGCTGGAACTCGATGCGCCGATCGATGCCGCGACGCTGGAGAAGGTGCGCGCCCTGCCGCACACCACGCAAGCCGAAGCCCTGCGCTTCTAGGCCGAGGGTGCCGGGCCTCGTGCTTCGAGACACTCGCTTCCGCTCGCTCCTCAGCATGAGGCCTCATGCAAACCTCACCCTGAGGAGGTGCTGCAGCACCGTCTCGAAGGGTGGGAAGCTGCTCCGGCAGAGCTTGAAACATACTCTTTCTGTCGGCGGCGTCGCTCTTTGCCTGGCGCCGGCCGCCGGTCAGGGGGCGGCGGCGCAGAGCCTGGAGGCGCTTGGCTTCCGGCCGTTCTTCGGCCAGCCCTCGCGCGAGCTGAAGGTCGAGGTCCGCCCCGTGGCGCGGCCCGCCGACGCCCTGCCGGACGGTCATCCCGCCATCGGCTATCGCCGTATCGCCGAGGTCTGGCTGGTCGAGCCGACCGAGCGCTACGACCACGGCGTGCTGGGCGACGCCATCGAGGCGGGCGGCCTGCTGGTGCGCCTGCGCGACGGCGGCGAGCGGCGGTTGACCCTGCCCGAGGATCAGGTCTTCGAGGACCTGCGCCCACGCCTGGCTGACCTGAACCGCGACGGCGAAGACGAGATCATCGTCGTGCGTTCCTCCATCTATCAGGGCGCCGTGCTGGCCGTTTACGGCCTGGTCGACGACCGCCTGCAGTTGGTCGCCGAAGGACCGGGCAACCTCACGGCGCACCGCTGGCTCAATCCCGTCGGCGCCGCCGACTTCGACGGCGACGGAGTCGTCGAGGTGGCCTATGTCGAGACGCCGCACATCGGCGGCATCCTGCGCATCCTTTCGCTGCGGGACGGCAAGCTGGTGGAGGAAGCCTCCTGGGCCGGCTTTTCCAACCATCTGATCGGGTCGCGCGAGATCGGGCTGTCGGCCATTCTCGACTTCGACGAGGACGGCCTGCCGGAGATCTTTCTGCCCTCGGCCCGGCGCCGCTCGCTGCGCGTGCTGCGCTACAAGGACGGCGAAATCAGCCTCATCGGGCGCGACTTCTACGATGCGCAGATCGTCGGCGATTTTCGCTTGCTGGACCTGGACGGCAACGGCATGGACGAAGTGATTTTCCGCCTCGACGACGGCAACGAGGTGCGGCTTTACCGCTGACAGCGTTTCCTGGATCACATGCTTCGAGACGCACGCTCCGCGTGCTCCTCAGCATGAGGTTCGGAGCTCATGCCTCATCCTGAGGAGGGCCGGAGGCCCGTCTCGAAGGATGTGCAGGCGGAAAGGAACCTAGCCGTTCTCTTCCAGCCGCCGGTGGGCGAGGGTGGCGATGCGGTGCACCGCGACCATGGAAAGAACCACCGCGAGGACGAAGACGTAGAGCCCGGTGTGGACCTCCACGTCGGAAACCATCGACAGCTTGATCACCACCACCAGGATGGCGACGACGAAAACGTCCAGCATCGACCAGCGCCCAATGGTCTCGACCCAGCCCAGGGTGCGGCGCACGCGCGGGTCGGCGACCTTGAGGTGGTTCCAGGCGAGATAGGCGAAGATCAGCTTGGCGACCGGCAGCACCACGGTGAACAGGGCGATGAGCGCGAACAGCAGATAGTCGCCGCTGTCCAGCAGGCGGAAGGCCCCGGTCAGGATCGAGACCTCGTCGTAGAACACATAGAGTGTGCGAATGGTCATGACCGGCAGCAGCCAGCCGGCCAGCAGCGCCGCCGCGGCGGCCAGCAGCAGCAGGCCTAGAAAACGGTCCAGCCCCCGGCTGTCGGCGGCAAGGGTGCCCGGCGAAGAGAATCGTATCGGCATGAGGGGCAAGGGTGCGGGGCAATCGTGTCTGTTGGCGTCGGTCGTCGGGCTGCAGTCTACACCGGGCCGGCTTTTGCAACCAGTCTTCAAGAGCTTGATTTTTCTCAGTTTCCTTGGGCTTCCTTGGGGCGATCGACGGATTTCTGTTTGCCCGGGCGGGTCTGGGCTGGTAACAGAGGGCGGAAGCGGGCCCCGACCCAAACGTGGGTCAACCTCTCGACCGCTTCCGTGCTTGCCCATGGAACCGGACCGCTTTTTTCACCGATTTGCTGATATGACCGCTCCCGCCGAAAAGGGCCTCTTACCGGCCGGCCTGGAAGACGTGCTGCCACCGCTCGCCGCGCACGAGTCGGCCGTGGTGGAGCGCCTTATCGCCGCTTTCCAGTCGCATGGCTTCGATCGTGTGAAGCCGCCGATGCTGGAATTCGAAGAAGCGCTGCTGACCGGCGCCGGCGCGGCCCTGGCGGGGCAGACCTTCCGCCTGATGGACCCGGTCAGCCAGCGCATGATGGGCCTGCGCGCCGATATGACGCCGCAGGTGGCGCGCATCGCCACCACGCGCCTGAAGAATGCGCCGCGGCCGCTGCGCCTCTGCTACGGCGGCCAGGTGCTGCAGGTGCGCGGCAGCCAGCTGCGGCCCGAGCGCCAGTTTGCCCAGGCCGGTGTCGAGCTGATCGGCGCCACCGACGAGACCGGCGATGCCGAGGTGGTGCTGCTGGCCATCGAGGCCCTGAGCGCGATCGGCGTCGCGGATCTTTCCGTCGACCTCAATCTGCCGCCCCTGGTTGGCGCCCTGGCCCGCGACCTTGGCCTGGCCGACGACCAGGTGGCCGCGCTGCGGCTCGCCCTCGATCGCAAGGATGCGGCGGCGGTGACAGATCTTGCCGGCGCCCATGCCGGGCTGTTCCAGGCGCTGCTGCGCACGGCGGGCCCGGCGGAGGGCGCGCTCGTGGCGCTGAACGAACTTTCCCTGCCGCAGGCCGCCGCCGAGGAAGCGCAGCGCCTGGCCGAAGTGGTCGCCCGCATCCAGCGCGCGGCGCCGCAGGCGCGGCTTACCGTCGACCCGGTGGAGCATCGCGGCTTCGAGTACCAGACCGGCATCAGCTTCATTCTCTTCGCCAAGGGGGTGCGCGGCGAACTTGGCCGCGGCGGCCGCTACGAGGCCCTCGGCCCCAACGGTGCGCGCGAGTCTTCGACCGGCTTTACGTTGTTCATGGACACGGTCCTGCGGGCCTTGCCGGCGCCAGCGCCGGCGCGGCGCATCTTCCTGCCGCTGGGAACGGCGCCTGAAGAGGGGCGGCGTCTGCGCGCCGAAGGCTGGGTCACCCTGGCCGGCCTCAAGGACGACCAGGACCCGCTGACGGAGGCACGCCGTCTGGGCTGCGGGCATTTGCTGCGCGACGGTGAGATAACCGAGACAAAGGACTGATCAATCATGGCTAATGTGGTCGTCGTCGGGTCCCAGTGGGGGGACGAAGGCAAGGGTAAGATTGTCGACTGGTTGTCGGAGCGCGCCGACGTCGTGGTGCGCTTCCAGGGTGGCCACAACGCCGGCCATACCCTGGTCATCGGCGGCGAGACCTTCAAGCTGTCGCTGCTGCCGTCCGGTGTGGTGCGCCCCAACTCGCTCTCCATTATCGGCAACGGCGTGGTGGTCGACCCCTGGGCCCTGGTCGAGGAGATCGACCGCCTGCGCGTTCAGGGTGTCGAGGTGACGCCGGAGCGCCTGCGCATCGCCGAGGGTGCGGCCCTCATCCTGCCGATGCACGGCGCGGTCGACCGTGCCCGCGAGGCGGCCAAGGGCGACGGCAAGATCGGCACCACGGGGCGCGGCATCGGCCCGGCCTATGAGGACAAGGTCGGCCGGCGCGCGGTGCGGCTCTGCGACCTCTCCGACCCGGACTTGTTGCGCCAGCGGGTCGATGGTCTGCTGGTGCACAACAACGCCTTGCTGCGCGGCCTGAACCAGCCGGAATTCACTGCCGAGGAAATTGTCGACGGGCTGCTCGCCCTGGCGCCGCGCATTCTGCCCTTCGCCGACCGTGTCTGGCAGAGCCTCGATCAGGCGCGCCGCGCCGGCCGCCGCATTCTCTTCGAGGGTGCACAGGGCGCCATGCTGGATGTCGATCACGGCACCTATCCCTTCGTGACTTCTTCGAACACCGTCGCGGGCAGCGCCGCCGCCGGTTCCGGCATTGGACCGGGTGCGCTCGACTTCGTGCTCGGTATCACCAAGGCCTATACCACCCGCGTCGGATCGGGGCCCTTTCCGACCGAGTTGACCGACGAGACCGGTGAACTGCTGGGGTCGCGCGGCCGCGAGTTTGGCGTCGTCACCGGGCGCAAGCGGCGCTGCGGCTGGTTCGATGCGGTCATGGTGCGCCAGGCCGCCAAAATCGGCGGCATCAATGGCATTGCGCTGACCAAGCTCGATGTGCTCGACGGCTTCGACGAACTCAAGATCTGCGTCGGCTACGAGATCGAGGGCGAAAAGCGCGACTACCTGCCGGCGCGGCCGTCCCGCCAGGCCAAGGCGCAGCCGGTCTACGAATCCATGCCCGGTTGGCAGGAAAGCACCATGGGTGCGCGTTCCTGGGCCGATCTGCCCGCCGCCGCGGTGAAGTACATCCGCCGCCTGGAGGAGTTGATCGAGGTGCCGGTGGCGCTGCTGTCCACCTCGCCGGAGCGTGACGACACCATCCTGGTGCGCGATCCCTTCGCCGACTAAGGGTCCCGGCGACGCATCAGGCTCCTGCCGGGCCGCCAGAACACCAGAAAAGTGCGGAAAGCTGCGGTTTACAGCCTGCGGCCTTAACGTTCTGTTTGCCTTATTGCGGTTAGCTTAAGGGGAATCGGGCGGGGTGATCTAGCGCCCGTCGGACAGCCAGATAGTTAGAAGCGTCAATGAGCAGCAAATCGCCGGCAGCGGAGCCTAGAGCTAGAGACCAATCCGGTCCGGTCATTCTGGCCGAGCGCTACCGTATCCTCCCCAACGAGCCTCTCCCCAAGCTTGATGCGCCGGGTGGGGTGAAGGCCTACAGCGTTACCGACGAACGCGGCGCGCCAAAAACCCTCTACGCCCTGATCTGCCGTCGCGACATTGCCGCGCGATCCGACGTTCTCACGCAGTTTTCCCGCTTCAGCCGCCTGCCGATGACCACCGCGCTGCGCTGGGGCGTCGTCTACTGGCCGCCGGAGCGTGCGCGCCGTCTCGCCATCATCCTGGACCAGCCCGGTGGCGATCGTATCCTGCCGAGCGCCGACGCGACCATCGATCCCTGGCGCGAGGATCTCGTGGTGCGCACGGTCATGAACCCTCTGATGCCGATGTTCAAGGAATTCGGCGGCCGCCTGCTCACCCACCGTGCGATCCGCGCGGACAACCTCTTCTTTGCCAGTGGCGCGCGCGAGTCGGTGGTGCTGGGCGAATGCTTCTCCGGTCCGCCGGCCATGGCGCAGCCGGCGATCTACGAACCGATCGACAGTGCCATGGCAATGCCTGAAGGGCGCGGCAACGGCACGCCGGCAGACGATTTCTATTCTTTCGGCGTGTTGATCCTGGTGTTGCTGTGCGGCGGCAATCCGGTACCCCACCTCAGCGAGCAAGAGATCGTCGGGGCCAAGATCAGCAAAGGCTCCTATGCGGCACTGGTCGGCGACACACGCTTGTCCCTGCCGATGGTAGAGGTGCTGCGCGGGCTGCTGTGCGATGACCCGCAAGAGCGCTGGAGGCACGAAGATCTGCAGCTCTGGCTGAACGGTCGCCACCTCAGCCCGAAGCAGGCCTTGCTGCCCCCCAAGGCCGCACGGCTGTTTCCCTTCGAGGGAGTCGAATACAACAACGCTCCGGCGCTCTCCAACGCCATGGGCTGCAATTGGTCCGCGGCCTTGCAGGTTCTCAAGGACAACGAGCTTGAGACCTGGGTGCGGCGCTCGCTGTCGGATGACGAACGCGCCGACGCGGTGCGCTCGGCGACGCAGGCGGTCATAGGTATCGGCGGCGGCAGCTCCACGACCATGGAAGACCGTCTGCTGTCGCGTGTGCTCATGTCGTTGGATAACCAGGCACCGCTGCGATACAAGCAGGTCTCTGTGCGCATCCAGGGTCTCGCTACGGCCTTTGCCGTCAACTACAACGACGATGATCGGCGCCAGGTATTTGCCGAGGTCATCTTTAATAAGCTGCTGCAGACATGGATTGATTCGCAACCGCAGGTGCGCGCCGACTTTATCTCCTATTCCCAGACCTACGATCTTATCCGCCCGCATCTTTCCAAGGCGCAGATCGGTTACGGTGCGGAACGTGTGATGTACTCGCTAAATCCGGGTTGGCCTTGCCAGAGTGTGTTGCTGAGAAACGACTACGTATCGGAGTTGGAAGACCTCCTGCCGGCCCTGGAGCGTCTGGCCATTCAAGGCAATACGGAACGCCCGCCGATCGACTGGCACATTGCCGGCTTCGTCTCTGCGCGCATGAAGTCGGCGCCGGACCGTGCCTTCGCCGAGCTTGCGAAAGAAGCGACGCCCGAGGACTTCAATCTCGGCGTGGTGCGGTTGCTGGCGGAGGTTCAAGACGGCGTCGGGCCAGCCCGTCTGCCGAATTTGGCGGCCTGGTGCGCCACGCTGCTGAAGCCGGTAACGAAAGTCTACCGCAACCACAATCGTCGCCGGCAGATGGACGAGGCGCTGCAGCAATTCGCGGCAAAGGGTAACCTCATGGCGCTGGTAAGTCTGGTCGACAACCCCAGCCGGCGGGTCGCGGACGATCAGGATTTTCGTCAGGCGAAAGCCGAATACGCAAGTCTGGTGGAGCAGATGAACTGGTTACACAACGGCGGTCTGGTAAAGCCGACTGTTGTCCGTACCAGCGCCCGCGAAGCCTCGAGCATTGCCGCCTCGGTCATTTCCGCCGTGGCGGTACTGCTGATCACCCTGAGTTCGGTCTTCTAGGTCGGGGCAGGGGCAATGGCTAAAGCTGCGGCACAATCGAAAGCGGGAGCTCCGCGTCCGGCACAGGGCGGCGCAAGGGGCAAGAGGAAGCGCGCGCCGATGAAGCCCTGGGTCAAGGTGCTGACGCTGATACTGCTGTTTCCCTTTGCCGCGCTGTTGTTGCCGACGACACTGGTGTTCGCGACGATGATGGCGCCGACCTGGATTGCCTACATCACCGACCGCTCGCGCGAGAAACACCTGGCGCTTACTGTCGGCATGGTGAACTTCGCCGGTACGCTGCCGGCGATTGTCACCCTCTGGACACGCGGGCAGAGCCATCCGGTCGCAATGGACCTGATCACGGACGTCTTCGTCTGGGTTGTCGCCTATGGCGCGGCGTCGATGGGCTGGGTGGTCTTCGCCTTCATGCCGGCGGTGGTTGGCAGCTACTTCCGCATGACGACACAGACACGGATCTCGGCGCTGGTGCGACGCCAAAAGGCGTTGATCGCCGAATGGGGCCGTGCCGTTGCCGACGGCGTCCCGATCTCGCAGTTGGAAGACGACGAAGAGGGCGGGTTTGGCGAAGAAGAAGTGGATGACGACGACCCCGAGGTCACCGAAGCTGAACTGGTTGAGCCCGAACCGACTCGCTAGAGCAATTACAACCCGCCCTAAGAGGCGCGCCGGCTACTGTCCGCCGCGCGCCTCGTTCCACCAGTTTAGCTGACCGCCAGGTGTTCCTTGATGGCGGCGTTGCGGATCGCCTTCTGCAACTTCTCGAAAGCCCGCACTTCGATCTGGCGCACCCGCTCGCGGCTGATGCCGTATTCCTGCGAGAGTTCTTCCAGAGTCGTCGGATCGTCCCGCAAGCGGCGCTCCTGCAGGATGTGGCGTTCGCGGTCGTTGAGGTTTTCCATGGCGGCGTTCAGCAGCGCCCGGCGCTTGCCCATCTCTTCTGATTCGGCGAGCGCGGTTTCCTGATCCACGGTCTCGTCGACCAGCCAGTCCTGCCATTCGCCGTCGCCGTCGATGCGCAGAGGGGCGTTGAGGGAGTGATCCGGCGCCGAGAGGCGGCGGTTCATCGAAACAACGTCCTGTTCCGGCACGCCCAGAGTTTCGGCGATCTTGGAGACATTCTCCGGATGCAGGTCGCCTTCTTCGATGGCTTTTAGCTGGCCCTTGAGCTTGCGCAGATTGAAGAACAGCTTCTTCTGCGAGGCGGTGGTCCCCATCTTCACCAGAGACCAGGAATGCAGGATGTATTCCTGGATCGAGGCGCGAATCCACCACATGGCATAAGTGGCCAGGCGGAAGCCGCGCTCCGGATCGAAGCGTTTGACCGCCTGCATCATGCCCACATTGCCTTCCGAGATCAGCTCGGACACCGGCAGGCCGTAGCCGCGGTAGCCCATGGCGATCTTGGCCACCAACCGCAGATGCGAAGTGACCAGCTGGTGCGCGGCCTCGGTGTCGCCGCGTTCGCGCCAGGACTTGGCGAGCATGTACTCCTGATTCTGTTCCAGCATCGGGAACTTGCGGATCTCCTGCAGATAGCCGGTGAGGTTACCTTCAGGAGCGAGAACTGGGACTTTCGATGCTGCCATAACTGAACTCCAAGCTGCACAAAACCGGAGAGAGATCCGAAGATCATGTAACCCTGCCGCACCGGAAAGCCGGCGATTTCCAGACCTTTCGGTCCTTAGCCCGCTTGTTCGGACGGCAGTCTATGAGGTCCCCAACTGCGACGTTAAATCAGACTAAATTGGTAAGGTATATTTAAAACTATTCTAAGGAGCTAATCAAGATACTTATATCAGGTGGTAATTCGCTCTCAAATTGCAAGGTATCCCCGCTGATCGGGTGCTCGAACCCGAGGGTCCGCGCATGCAGCGCCTGACGGCCCAGCTTGGCCAGTGCGGCCTGGGCCGTATCGGGCAACAGTTTTGTCCGCCGGGCGCCGGCGCTGGCCCGGCCATAGAGCGGGTCGCCCAGCACCGGATGCCCGGCTTCGGCCATATGGACGCGGATCTGGTGGGTGCGTCCGGTCTTCAAGCGGCATTCGACGAGGCTGACGCGCCCATTCTGGAAGTTCCGAACCACCCGGTAACCGGTCTCCGCGGTCCGCCCACGGTGGCTCAAAACCGCCATTTTCTTGCGGTTACGCGGGCTGCGGCCGATGTTCCCGGTGATTGTCCCCTCCGACGGCGACGGCAGGCCCCAGACCAGCGCGAGATAGCTGCGCTCGATGCTGTGGTCGGCGAACTGCTTCGCCAGGCCCTGGTGGGCCGCGGCGGTCTTGGCCGCCACCATGACCCCCGAGGTATCCTTGTCCAGGCGATGGACGATGCCCGGGCGCTGTTCGCCGCCGATGCCGGTCAGCTCCGGCCCGCAGTGGGCGAGCAGGGCATTGACCAGGGTTCCGTCGGGATTTCCGGCGGCGGGGTGGACCACGAGGCCGGCGGGTTTGTTCAGCACGATGAGGTCACTGTCCTCGTAGATGATATCCAGGGGAATCGCCTGGGCCTTCAAGGCGACAGCCTTAACCTCGGGGATAATGATGGCGAAAGTTTGACCGACTTTGGTCTTTGCCGAGGCAGAGGTGACGGCACTGCCCTCGCAGGTCACCTGACCGTCCTCGATCAGGGCCTTGAGGCGGTTGCGCGATAGCTGGGGCAGGGCCTGGACCAGCAGGCGATCCAGCCGCCCGCCGGCATCTTCCGGGCCTGCCGTCACCTCATGTCGCTCTTGACCCGTCACGCCGGTCATGCTTCCTCGCTTTCTGCGTCCGTAAGACTGCACGTCATTAGTTAGGGGTTCTACCCGATGCAAGCGCTCAAAGCCCTCGTCATTCTCATGGGGGTCCTCATCGTGGCCGGAGTGGGCCTGTTGGCCTACGGCCTCATGACCCGCACGGGCGAGGATGGCGCTGAGGGCGGGCAAGCCTCCAGCGGCAGCGAAACCCCCCGCCAGAGCAGCCCCCTGGAGGAGTTCGGAACCCTGGAACTGGCGCTGCCGGACGGCTGCGTTGTCGCCGGCAGCGAGTTGTCCGGTGACCGCCTGGTGGTGCGCTTCAGCGGCCAGGTCGAGCGAGGCTGCCAGCAGGTGGTGGTGATCGATCTGGCCAGCGGACGGGTTCTGGGCCGGGTCAAGGCCCTGTCCGCCGGCAGCCAGACTCCCCCGTGAAGCACGAACTTCCGTACTAGAGGACAGCAGGATGATTAACTTCGCTTCCGACAATGTCACCGGCGTCTGCCCGGAAATTATGGAAGCCCTGGCGCGTGCGAACCAGGGCAGCGCGCTGCCCTATGGCGACGACGCGATCACCCGGCGCCTGCGCTCGCGGGTGGCGGAGATCTTCGAGCATGAGGTCGCGGTCTTCCCGCTGGCCACCGGCAGCGCCGCCAACGCCCTGGCGCTCTCCGCCGTTTCGCCGCGCTACGGCGCCGTCTATTGCCATCGCGAAGCCCACGTGAATGTCGACGAGTGCGGCGCGCCGGAGTTCTTTACCGGCGGCGCCAAGCTCGTGGCCCTGGAGGGTGATCACGCCAAGCTCACGCCCAAGGCGCTGGCGACGGCGATCTTCGGCGGTGGCATCGTGCACCACGTACAGCCGGCCGCAATCTCGATCACCCAGGCCAGCGAGAAGGGCACCGTCTACACACAGCAGGAAGTGGCGGCCCTGGCAGAGGTCGCCCGCGGCCACAAGATCGCCTTGCACATGGACGGCGCGCGCTTTGCCAACGCCCTGGCGCACCTCGGCTGCAGCCCGGCGCAAGCGACCTGGAAGGCCGGTGTCGACGTGTTGACCCTGGGGGCCACCAAGAACGGCGCCATGGCGGCCGAGGCGGTGGTGTTCTTCAATCCCGCCCAGGCCGAGGGCTTTGAATACCTGCGCAAACGCGGCGGGCATCTGTTCTCCAAGATGCGTTTCGTCTCGGCCCAGCTCGAAGCTTATCTGAGCGACGATCTCTGGCTGAAGAACGCGCGCCACGGCAATGCCCAGGCGGCGCGCCTCGCCGAGGGCCTGGCGGCGCTGCCGGGCGCCGAACTGGTCGCGCCGGTGGAGGCCAACGAAGTCTTTATCGCCCTGCCACGGCCGGTGGTCGAGGGCCTGAAGGCCGCCGGATACGGCTTCTACGTCTGGCGCGACGGCCAGCGCCCGCAGGCGCGCTTCGTCACCGCCTTCGACACGCCGCCGGCGGCTGTCGAGGCGCTGTTGGCCGAGGCCGCGCGCTGCGCTGCCGGCGCGGCCTAGAGAGGCGCCCTGGCCTGAGGCGGGCCGGCGCGCGCCCCCCGGGGTGACCGCCCGGGGCCGGGCGATCAAGGCTTGCGCCCTGCGAAAACATGGGCTACACAACCGGCCTTCCGGCCATTGGTCCCCTTCGTCTAGTGGCCTAGGACGCCGCCCTCTCACGGCGGAAACAGGGGTTCGACTCCCCTAGGGGACGCCAGATTGTCTGAATAGCTTTCTGGCCCAGGCACTTACCGCTACATCGCCCGACGTTCTTCCTTGCTGGTACAGAAAACTGGTACAGCAAGGAGGCTGGGTTGCCAGGTTCTCGCACGCCTCACCTGTGGCGGCGCGGGGAAGTTTTCTACTTCCGGCGTGCTGTCCCACTCCACCTACGAAGCCGCATAGGCAGATCCGAGATCAAGCTGTCGCTGCAGACTCGCGAGCCGGCGCGGGCTCGTCTACGCTGTAGGGCTCTGTCGAACCGATTCGATGCCTTGATGGCGATTTTGGGGGTTGGGCCGTTGGTGAGCCAAGACCGGATCGAGAAGTTTCTCAAAGAGTTTCTTTCGGGTCTTCTCGGACAAGCTGAGGAGACTGTCTGGATGATCCGTGACGACGATCAGCTGGACGCGGCGGCCGAGGCTGACACTGCAGACGAGCAGTGCGCTGAGATTCAAGCTCAGATCGCATCAGGCAAGTTCGATGGTCAGACCCATGAGGCCGCACAGGCCATCGTGTCGATGGCTAACAACAAAAACCTCGAGCTTGGCGTTGAGGAGCTTGAAGAAGTCTGCCGCGGCGTGCTCCGAGCGCGGGCAGAGTAGCGCAGAATTCTGGCGGCGATGCTCCGCGGAGTATACAGCCAAGCGGCCCCCACCGACCCGCTGTTCATTGGGGTAAAGTCGCCTGGAATGCCCCCGCCACCAGGAACGACAGCCCCAGCGAATACGCGTACCGTTGGGCCGGTGGTCGAATCTTATGTGACCTTCAAGGAAGTCCATGACTGGACCTCCAAGACGACCAATGAGAGTTGGCGAATCTTGTATTGGTTTCGGGACCATATGGGTCCCGCGACGCCCATCGAGATGGTGAAGACAGATGATGTAAGGGACTTCAGGGACCTGCTCCTAAAGGTGCCGAAGGGAGCCATGAAGACCGCTGCGGGACAGGGGTGAGCATCCAGCAGCTTGCCAAGGGACCGCCGAGCGCTCCCAGGCTGGCGCCCGGCACGCTGCAGAAATACTTTGGCGTAGTCCGTTCCTTCCTCAAGTGGTGTGAGGATGAGGGGTGTTTGACGTCAGCGCCTTTGGGATAAATTGAGGTAATTGCATAACGGAGGATTTCTGGCTCATCGTAGTGACCGAAGGGAACGAAGATGAGGCAGAAATCCATGCGCACGAAAGCGCCGGGATCACAGGGCTGCGCTGAAGTTCCTGAAGCGCACAATGAAGCGCTACGGCCGACCGCGATCAATCGTAACGGACCGGCTTCGATCGTACCGGTCGGCGATGAAGGCTATCGGCAGTGCTGCCGACCAAGTCTGCGGTCAGTGGTTCAACAATCGGGCTGAAAACTCACACCAGCCGTTCCGACGACGAGAAGCGGCGATGTCCAGGTACAGAGATGCAAAGACACTGCAGAAATTCGCCGCCGTCCATGCCTCGATCCACAACCACTTCAACCAGGACCGTCATCTCAACCGCCGCGAAATCTTCAAGCAGAACCGTGCTGCCGCGCTCGCTGAATGGCGTCAATTGGCCGCGTGATAGCCTTGACCGATTTTGATTAGCGAGCGCAAGCCAAGTTAATCTGACAATGCGCTTCGCAGGCCAGTTCAGGTTTCTTTGACAGCGCCAGCGAGGTTTTTCGAGGAGTCCAGGTGGCCGGACAAAACCGCATAGAACAAGGGGTGTGACCAGTGTCACAGAAGTCTGTCGGGATTCTTCACAGCTTCACGATGCGCGGTAAGCTGCCGATTTCATGCGGTTTTGTGAATTCAGTCATGCTTGGCGGCGAATTAGCACCGGAAAGGGCAAAAAATGTGTCAGGATAATTTACAAAATGGTACTTTTGAAATGTGATATTCAATCGATAAGAGAAGTGTGATCGTAGTTGCAATCCGAGACCTTGATGAATGCTATGACTTTCAAGTGGTTGCGGCACAGCTGTGAGATGGCAGGAGGAATGGCATGAATATTGCTAGTTAAAACAGCAAGGTAGCCGTGAGGCTAGCTGCTTTGCAGGTGGGTGTTCGCTTCAGATAGAGGTTAGACCCGCAAGGTCGCTCGGAAGTTATCTCGAGAACAGAACGAAGTCCGAAGAATGATTGTTGGTAAATACAGGCGTTTGTTTGTCTTAGGGTCCGCGGTAGCCCTCAGCTTCTGCGTCGGCTTTGCGCCCGAAAACGCGAGCGCTGCCGTCGTCTGGACCTTCGACTCGGCCAACTGCGTCGCGACGACCGGCCCCAGCGGTAACTGCGGATCGGGCGACAACAATCTCTCCGACGGCAGGACCTACCAGCCGTCTTCCGGCGCCGGCGGCAACGTCTCGGTTTCCGGCTGGGCCAATACCATTAGTACCAATACCCAGCTGGAACTCGGCCAAATCACCCACTTCGGTGGCGGGCTCGGCGTCTCGAATGCCGATGGCCCGAGGGGTCAGGATACCAGCGAGGGCTCCTCGCCCGAGCACGCAGTCGACAACGACCAGCGTTTCGACCTCGTGCTATTCGACTTCGGTACCCAACTCGTCGAGCTCAATCAGATTACTCTAGGCTGGTGGCAGCAAGACGCCGACATCTCGGTGCTGGCTTATACGGGCAACCTGGATCCGACCGACTCCTCTGGGGCCGACTATATCGGCGACCGCGAGGCGTGGTGGAATTCGGACACAGACCAGAACGAGGACCTGACCTCGCACGGCTGGGAGTTGATCGGCAATCACGACGTCGACTCCAATGGGGGCTCGTCACCGTCGCAGGCCATCAACCCGAACAATGTGGCCTCCAGCTACTGGCTGGTGTCGGCCTACAATCCGGTCTTCGGCAGCTCCTGCTCGCCGCAGAACAGCTACTGCCAGTCGGACTACGAAGACTACTTCAAGATTCTGTCCCTGATGGGGGACATTCGCTCGCCGACCACGACCACGACCTCGATACCGGAACCGACGAGCCTTTTACTGATGGGAATGGGCTTGGCCGGCTTAGCCGGTCTTGGCTTTGGCAGACGGCGCCGCCGGTCGAACGCTTAGCTGCTACGGCACTTCACACTCTATAAGGCATTCGGGAATAGTCAGCCTCCAGACGAGGGATGGCGTTCTCATCAAGCAGCTTGCTGAGCTGTACCCCCACGAAAACCAGCGCTATCTCACCGGTGTTGTGAATTCGCTGTTTGGCTACGCGTAAAATGTGGCTCGAGTGTCCTGGCGCAAGTGTCCTGGCGCGACGCCGATGCGCCCTTCACCGATCCTGGCCTCGCCGATGACGGCGACGATCACCCAATACACGGAGCGGCGCAGATGTATCGATCGAAATCGATCCATATCCCAAAATGAAAGGGGGTCGACTTGCGCCCACTGTTCCGTCCGGCCTTTCGCCCAGGTTGTCGATGCCGTTGAACACGCTCTGCGGCTGATTGTTCTGATCGACTCTCAGCTTGTCGCGCGGGCCAAGTTCGATGCCATTGGCCCGCGGTCGACAGCGAAATTTCCATTTGCGTTGCAGCTGCCGAAGATGACTTCGCTCATAGCGTCCCGGTCGACGAGGACCACCGCCTGAGAGGCGCTTACCATGCCGAAGCACAGCGGTTCCAAAGCCAAGTAGTAAAGCATCCGTACACTTCGTTCCCACAACAACTCTTTTGCAACGAAATCCACAAGAATTGGATTGGTTTCCAATTTGCGGGCACAGCCGGGAGATTATGGGAACGTTAAGCATGTTCGCTCAGGCGGCAGTAAGAAGTGTCATGAATTCTCAACCCTGCCGGGCTTGGCCCTGCTGGCCAGGCGCCCTGGGGGAAGGCAATTGCTTGACCGACTTAGGCTTTCTCCAGGCCATGAGGTTGGCTAGGATCGTCGGTACTGAAAAGCTGGCAAGGACGCGGCCGTGTTGGCCTTTGACGACGGCAACGCTCTCCGCAGAGGTGATGGTCAAATGCGCAGGATAATCCGAGCACTACCTGCCCGAGAACTGCTCGAAGGTCTGTTCGTTGGCGCCCGGTGGCTGCTACTTGCGCTTGTGACCTTGTGCTTTGTGGCGGGTTCCGGGCTGGCCAATGTCGATTCGGAGGAGTTGCGCGCCTACGTTGAAGAGGCGATGGAGTTTGTGGCGAAGGGCGATCTGGCCTCGGCGAGGATCAAACTAAAGAATGCTCTCCAGCGTGATCCGGAGAACGCGGATGCTCGATTGCTGCTTGGTCAGGTCCACCTACGGCTTGGCAATGGCGTGGCCGCCGAAAAGGAATTGCGGGCGGCCGAACGCTATGGCATTCCCGCGGCACAAACCGTTGTGTACCTCGGACGTGCTTTTCATTTGCAAGGACACTTCGACGAGCTTCTGAGCAGTCTCGATCCCAAGGCTCACGAACCGGAGCTGGGCATCGAGATTCTTCTGCTGCATGCCGAGGCCTATGCCGGGCTCCGCAGGTTCGACGAAGCGCGTACGACCTATGCGGCTATAGCCAATAGCAATCCTGAGGATGCGCGGATTGACTTGGGGCTTGCTAGTGTTGACCTGTTGGAACGCAAATTAGACGCCGCCGAAGCCCGCGTCAGAGCTGCTCTGGTGCTGAATCCAGATCTTTCCGAAGCGATCACTTTGCTGGCCGAGGCGCAGCGCCTGAAAGGCAAACCGGAGGCCGCCGTTGCGCTCTACCGTGATGCCCTCGATGGCAAGGACGTTCCGGCGGCTACCGCGGTGCGCGCTCATCTCGGTTTTGCCGCTGCTCTCATTGCGCTCGAACGTGATGAGGAAGCCGAAGCGGAAGTATTGGCAGCCAAGTCGCTCTTCCCGGGTTCTCCCCTTGCCACTTATTTCCATGCCCTGATCAAGGTGCGCGCGCGTAACTTCGATGCGGCGCGGATAATCCTCGGCACCGCAGGCCGGAGGCTGGATCACTTCGCACCGGCGCAGTTTCTGTTCGGGTTCGTCTTTTATTCCGCCGGAGAGCTTGAAATAGCGCGGCCTTGGCTGAATCGCCACCTGCGCGCCCAGCCGGAGAACCTGCCGGCCCGCAAGCTCCTGGCCGCGACGCTGTTGCGCCTCGGCTCGATAACGGAGGCAGTAGAAGTCCTGCAAAGCGGTTTGGCGCGGAACCCCGACGACCCCCAACTGATGTTTCTGATGGGCAGCGCTTACATCAGGAGCGGTCGGTCGATGGAAGCCACGGCGATGCTCCAACGGGCCATCGAAGTTGGACCACAGGACCCGCGAATTTTGAGCCAACTTGCCATCAGCCACCTTGTGACGGGGAAACATGAGGAAGCTCTAGCGGCTCTCGAGACCACGCTCGACCTCGGTGCCGATGCCAGCGCGATCGGCTATGTTCTCGCGTTCGTTCATCTTCGCTCCGGTGAGTTCAGTAAGGCGTTGACGGTGGCTCAGGAATTGCGTCAGCGCTTTCCGGAAAGCACATTGGCTGCCAATCTTGAAGGTGGAGCCTATGCAGCGCTCGGCCAGGCGGACAAGGCGCAGGAGTCCTTCGAGGCGGCTTTGGCGATCGAGCCGGAGTTTGTCGCGGCGCGCACGAACCTGGCCGCCCTCAAAGCGCAAGCCGGGAACCTCGAGGGTGCTGAGGCCGAATACCTGGCAGTCCTCGAGTCAGAAGAAAGCAATGTCAAGGCGCTGATTGGCTTGGTGGCTTTGGCGGGCCGTCGCGGGGACCCGGAGGCGGCGCGCCGTTGGCTTTTGAAAGCGGTGGAGGCGGATCCGCAAGCTGTTGAACCGGCGCTTGCACTGGCCAAGAACTATGAGGCGGCGGGAGAAGCGCCGGTCGCCGTGAAATACCTCTCTGAACTTGCCGACAGGCTCCAGGATCATCCGGCGGTGCTCTTAGAATTGGGTATCATGCAGGGCAGAGCCGGCCAAGCTGTCGAGGCTGTCGGGACGTACGAGCGCCTCGTCGATGCGACCAATGGTGCTGCCGACGCGCGTTTGCTCCTGGCTGAGGCTCTCCTGGAGGCCGGTGAACCGAATGAGGCTCGCCGGATCCTGAAGCAGGCTCTGGCTGCGGACCCGGATCACTTGGCAACTGTGGAGGCTCTGTTTCAGGTCCTGCAGCGGTTCGACGGGCCCGAGGTGGCTCTCAACTACGCCAAGCGTCTTCGCGTGCGCTATCCTGACGTATTCTGGACCGACCAGTTGGTCGGCGATCTGCATGCGGGGGCGGGTCGTCTTAACAAGGCGATTGCCGCCTATCAGAGGGGTTGGGTAAGACAACCTTCGGCGGGATTGGCCGTCGCCCTTTTTCAGGCTCGGACGCGGCAAGGCCGGCAGCAAGGTGATCTGGACGAGGAGTCTTTGGCTTCGCTCCACGAATGGCTGGCACAGCACCCGGGCGACGACACCGTGCGACTGGCGCTGGCAGAAGGGCTGCTTTCCCTTGGTGCCCTGGATCACGCGCGGGCGGAGTACGAAGCGCTCAAGCAAAGCCAGGAAGCCAATCCGGTCGTTTGGAACAATCTGGCTTGGCTTTATCAGCAAGCCGGCGATGCGCGCGCCGTTACCCACGGGGAACGCGCTTTCGAACTGGCCCCGAATCGGCCGGTTATCGCGGATACGCTCGGTTGGATTTTGCTCGATGCAGGGGAGGTCGCCCGAGCGACTTCATTGCTCAAGCAAGCCCACCTAGCTGTCCCTGCCAGCACGGACATTGCCTATCACTATGCCGTGGCGCTGCACAGAAGCGGCGAAGACGCGGCGGCTGTCGAGGTGTTGCAGTCTTTGCTGGCAGGTGAGCAGGCATTCTCGGCGAGAGCCGAGGCGACGGAACTGCTGGGCAAGCTATCTCCTTAGCCGGAAAACCGGCCCTGGAAGGGCGTCTCAAAGCCATCCGTCGAAAAGGCCTCACAAGGGCCGAAAGACGCTGACCTGCTCCCCAACTTATCCTCGTTCATAAGTTAGCTCTGTTCGGGTTTTGGTCCCCTTGGAATTGGGTTGCGAACTCGATCGGTGTGAGCCCGTCCAGGCTCGTGTGGGGGCGCTG
>PJEL010001037.1_pt1 | contig 29886 bp, 24 predicted proteins | sample 1853271 | NCBI WGS metagenome assembly PJEL01 (sample SAMN08108733, study PRJNA415343) | Invertebrate metagenome, whole genome shotgun sequencing project. | host: Globobulimina | place: Sweden: Gullmar Fjord | collected 2015-08 | reverse complement strand
TTTGTTACAAATTCCATCGTTTGTTCAAACAAAAGAAATCTTAGACGCTATATTACGCCCTCCTATTTCTTAATTTTTTCATTATTAATGACTTTCTTGCCCTGTTAAACGGACAAAAAGTTGGTGTTTATTAATTTAAAAATAAGAATTCATATGTATATAAATATAAAAAGTACAGGTTTGTGCCTGTTTATCATTGCAACTGTTTTATTGGGTTATGAACTAAAAGCAACCCCATTACCGTCAAATACGGAAACCATTTCTTCAGAAGTGGGCAATGAGCCTCATAACCACAATAAGGATAAAGGAGAGCATGATGAACACAGTCATGAAATCGCGGAAAAAGACGAAGAGCACGAAGAGGGTATAACCCTTAGCCCAAAGAAAATGTCACTTGCTAACATTAAAGTGGAAAGTATCGTCCCTGAATACAAAAATAGTGCGGTATACGCCCCCGGAGAAATCAAGGCCAATGGTTATACCAGCTATGTAGTTTCACCCCGCACTGAGTCCGTTATTATTAGCCGTCATGCTGCTCTTGGGGAACACGTAGAAATAGGCCAAAAGTTAGTCACATTATTTAGTGAGGCGATGGCACAAGCACAAGCGGACTATTTTATCGCTTCAACAGAATGGCAACGCATTAAAAAACTAGGAAATAAAACCGTCAGCGAAAGCCGCTTATTGCTAGCTGAAACAACTTACAACGCTTCTTATGGAAAACTGATTGCTTTAGGGCTAACTGAAAAAGCAATTCAGAGTATTTCCAACAAAGATATTAAAGCATTTGGGCAATATACATTAACAGCACAGCGTGAAGGCGTGGTGCTTCAAGACGATTTTATCCAAGGGCAACGAGTTGATGCTGGTGATACTGTCATGTTACTAGCAGACGAAAAGCAATTATGGGTGGAAGCAAAAATATCGCCTAATAAAAAGCTAGATTTATCCAAAAACTCTCCGGCCATAGTCAAATTTGAAGGGCAAAGTTACAACGCAAAAGTCATTCAAGAAGCGCACACCATCGATCCGTTAACGAGAACGAGGATAGTTCGTCTGTCAGTCGAAAACAAAGACGACAACCTCCATTCAGGTATGTTTGTGAAAGTCTATTTTCAATTTTCAACCCAAGAGAAAGTAATGGCCGTGCCGGAAGAAGCCTTGATCCGCAGTGCTGATGGTGATTGGACCGTATTCGTTGAAGACCACCCCGGAGAGTTCAAAGCCATAGAGGTTGAACTGGGCAGAGCCTTAGGTGAATTTAGAGAAATAATCGGCGTTGAAAATGGAACTCGAATTGTCACTAAAGGTGCTTTCTTTGTTGCTTCTGAAATTGCTAAAGGCGGATTTGATCCGCACAACCACTAAGGAGAAATACAATGTTTAATAAAATTATTGATTGGTCCGTAAACAACCGACTCCTTATTTTAATCGCACTTTTGGCCTCTATTGTTTGTGCAATAATGGTCATTCCAAAGTTAAATTTGGATGCCTTCCCTGATGTCACTAACGTTCAGGTTGCCGTGAATACTGAAGCGCCGGGATTGGCAGCGGAAGAAGTTGAACAACTTATTACTTATCCAATAGAAGCTGTGATGTACGCCTTGCCTGATGTTGAACAAGTACGATCAATCTCTAAAACAGGTTTATCTGGTGTCACGGTGGTTTTCAAAGAAGGCACCGATATTTACTTTGCTAGACAACTTGTCTTTGAACGACTTCAAGCAGCTAAAGAATTGATCCCCGAAGGTGTTGGTACACCGAATATGGGACCGAACACCTCTGGGCTAGGTCAAGTATTTCAATATTTATTGATATCAGATAAAGACGCTGGTTTTGACGCGATGACACTTAGAAGCCTCAATGATTGGATTGTCAAACTACTTATCATGCCCGTTGATGGAGTCACAGACGTTCTGTCCTTTGGCGGAAATGTTAGGCAGTACCAAGTTAATGTCGATCCGTCAAAACTATTGGCATATGACCTAACCCAAGAAGATATCGTCACAGCCTTAGATAGCAACAATGCCAATGTTGGCGGCTGGTATATGAACCGAGGCCAAGAGCAACTTGTTATTAGAGGAACCGGCTGGTTCGAAAGTGGTGATGCTGGCATCGGCAATATCAAGCAAGTACCAGTAAAAACCATCGGTGGAACAGTAATAACTGTATCTGACATAGCAAAAGTGGGAATGGGCAGCGAAATTCGACAAGGCGCTGTTACCATGACCCGCAAAACAGCAGAGGGCAAAGTCGAGAATCTCGGTGAAGTGGTATCAGGTATTGTATTGAAGCGGATGGGGTCAAACACTAAGGCTACCATTGATGGAATCAATGCAAGAATACCACTGATTAATCAAGCGCTTCCAAAAGGCGTTCGCTTTGAACCCTTCTATGATCAAGCTGATTTAATTAAGAAAGCAGTTAATACCGTCGTTGAAGCACTAGCATTAGCTTTTGTTTTCATCTGCATTGTACTGGCGCTTTTCCTAATGAACCTACGGGCGACCTTTTTGGTTTTAATTTCAATTCCTATTTCAATTGGTATTGCTTTGATGATCATGGCTTGGTGGGGGATTTCTGCCAACCTTATGTCACTGGGTGGAATTGCTGTAGCTATCGGTATGCTTGTAGATGGTTCAGTAGTTATGGTTGAAAACATGTTCAAACATTTAATTAAACCAGACGCAACCCATTCAGATAGTGCTCACGCTAGAGTGCCTTTATCTGATACAGACCCATACGATGTTGAGCATGATGATCACGGTATTGAACTGCGTCTCAAGGAAGCAGGCAAAGAAGTCGCTCGTCCGGTATTTTTTGCAGCTTCTATTATCTTAGTGGTATTTACTCCATTATTTAGTTTCGAAGGAGTAGAAGCAAAACTCTTTCAGCCGATGGCAATAAGTATCATCTTAGCGGTAGTATCTGCCATCATGGTGGCCTTGTTTGTTGTGCCTGCTCTGGCTACTTATCTATTTAAATCTGGTGTAAAAGAAAAAGATAGTTTTGTACTAAAACCTTTAGATAAACTCTACAGAAAAGGGCTTACTTTCGCATTAAAACGTAAGAAGTTAGTCATTTCAGCTTCACTTATTTTAGTTATCTCTGCATTTGCATTAGTGCCATTTATTGGCACTGAATTTGTTCCTGAGTTAGAGGAAGGGACTATTAATTTAAGAGCAACCCTTGCTCCGTCTTCTAGTTTAGATACAGCACTTACTGTTGCTCCAATTCTAGAAGAAAAATTAATGGCCTTTCCTGAAGTAACTTATGCACTGAGCAGAATTGGACGAGCTGAGATAGGTGGAGATCCTGAGCCTGTGAACAACATAGAAATTTATATAGGATTAAAACCAGTTTCTGAGTGGACAAGCGCTTCTAATCGATATGAACTTCAAGCTAAAATGGAAAGGTCACTGGAGGAGTTTCCGGGGCTGCTACTTAACTTTTCTCAGCCCATTGTCACTCGTGTTGATGAATTACTATCAGGTGTAAAAGCGCAATTAGCAATCAAGCTATTTGGACCAGAACTTAATGTGTTAGCCAGTAAAGGTCAGGAAATTGAAGCTGCGATTAAGGAAGTTGAAGGAGCTAGAGATGTCGCTTTAGAACAAATTGCAGGTGAAGCTCAATTAGTAATCAAGCCAAATAGACAAGAATTGTCACGATTTGGCCTGTCCGTTATCGACGTAATGGAGGTTGTCCGCGACGGCATTGGTGGCGTCGAGGCAGGGCAAATTATTAACGGCAATGAACGCTACGATATTTATGTGCGTTTGGAAGAAGAATATCGTCGAAACAAAGAAGCTATTTCAGATATTAGACTTCAATCACCAACTGGGGCTTGGGTGCGCTTAGGTGATGTTGCATCCGTTTCATTTGAGTCTGGTCCCCCACAAGTCAGGCGCGATGACGTACAAAGGCGAGTTGTTATTCAAGCAAACGTCCAGAATCGAGATATGGGTAGTGTTGTAGCTGATATCAGAGAGATAATAGCTAAAAAGATTGATTTGCCTTCCGGTTATTCTATTTCTATTGGTGGACAATTTGAAAGCCAACAGCGTGCGCAAAAAAGGTTAGCTATAGTGGTTCCTTTATCATTAGGGTTAATAGCACTATTGCTTTACTTTGCCTTTGGCTCCGTTGGTCAGGCTATGTTGATACTAGTCAATGTACCTCTTGCTGTGATTGGTGGGGTGTTTTCACTGTATTTATCAAACCAATACTTATCAGTGCCTAGCTCGGTGGGTTTTATTACCTTATTCGGCGTTGCAGTATTAAATGGTGTGGTAATGGTAGAAAGCATCAATCAACGTGTTAAAGATGGGTTAGACACTTCCAAAGCCGTTTTTGATGGCGCAACCTCTAGATTAAGACCTGTATTAATGACGGCTATAACTTCGGCATTGGGCTTAATCCCAATGTTAATGTCTAGCGGTGTTGGTGCTGAAATACAAAGACCACTAGCCAGTGTTATTGTCGGAGGGTTAATTACGGCAACGTTATTAACTTTGTTTGTACTGCCTGTTTTATATAGTTGGTTTTCTAGGACGAAAATAGCTGAACTGTCCCGTTAAAGTCATTAAATAAATGAACTTAATCCCACGTTGAACTTATAGTTTGCGTGGGAATTATAAAATTTAACCTTGGTTAAATTAGTTATTATAATGATTACCTTGTCAAAAAACGCCGATTTTATTAAATTTCAATGACTGTTATTTACACAAAGTTACCCTACAGCCAACTCATTTCTGTCCATTTATGAGTTAAGGTGAATGTCCGTTATTCGTTCATAACAGCCCTAACCAACTGTGCAGTTAGGTCGAATGCAGAATTGAAAAATGTCAGATTAGATATGAACTACTCCATAAAATGTTTAGATTAAAACACCCCATGAAATTTCTGCAATATTTCATTTAGAACATTGCGATCTACCTCTCCTCGACGTGGGTGGTTACCCAAAACAGCCTTGCCTTTAGATCTAAAAACATAAGCAACTTCTGCTTCTAATTTAGCTACATTATCTCTAAATGGAACGTGAGAGTCGAAGTTATCTTGTTCAGGGTAAATTGGTCCAATACTCACTAATTTAAATTGGCATTCTTCGGGTTCTAAACCAACCTTTTTAATATTTCTAACCAATGAGTTACCTTTAGCGTTCTCTTTTAGGTTTAAATGTTGGCTTAATCGACCGATTGGAGAGGATGCGTTTGCAGAAGATGAATCGCCCGTCCTCCCAATGTACCAATATTCCGAGCTACTTTTTTTATGCTTTATTCTCCAAACGTATAGCCAAAACCCTCTTTCTAGCATTTGTCCACTAAAGCTCGTTTGGTGCACATTCATTTTACTGTTCCTCTGGCGCTTACTCTCGATCAAAATACCTTTTAATTAATAATATATCAACAAGTTGCATTTCAAACATCCAATAAAAAAGCGGCCTTTAAAGGGACCGCTTAATATAATTATTTCTCCAATTAACTTGAGTCTCTGTCGGGAAACTTAGTTATTTCGGGAAACTTCTTTATTTCTATCGGGAAACTTAGTTAATCTGCACAACAAAAAAATTACTCGTCGCGATACGAGTCAATATCCGGACAAGAACAGATCAGGTTACGGTCGCCGTATACGTCATCTATACGAGTTACCGTTGGCCAGAATTTGTTTTGCTTAACCGCTTCACATGGGAATGCAGCGTAATCACGTGCATAGGCGCGATCCCAGTTAGGGTCTAACACGTCTTCCGATGTGTGTGGTGCAAAAACAAGTGGGTTGTTGTCTAACGTCCATTGGCCGCTTTCTACTTTCGCAATTTCTTCACGAATAGAGATTAACGCGTCAATGAAACGGTCGATTTCAACTTTCGCTTCTGATTCTGTTGGCTCAATCATTAATGTGCCAGCTACTGGGAATGACATAGTTGGAGCGTGGAAACCGTAGTCATTTAGTCGCTTAGCAATATCCATTTCTGAAATGCCTGAGCTTTCTTTTAATGGGCGAATATCAACAATACATTCGTGAGCAACACGGTTGTTACGGCCACGATATAAAATTGGGAAGTGCTTGCTCAAACGCTCAGTAATGTAGTTAGCGTTTAAGATTGCAACTTCTGTAGCTTGTTGAAGACCATGTTTACCCATCATGGCAATGTATGCCCAAGATATTGGTAAAATGCCAGCAGAGCCGTATGGAGCAGCTGAAACCGCACCGTTATCAGCACCACCATTAATTGTCATACCGTCGATGTCATTATCACCGAAGAATTCAACTTTAGTCACTTGGTGATTTGGTAAGAACGGCGCTAAATGCGCTTTAACACCAATTGGGCCCATACCTGGACCACCGCCACCATGTGGAATACAGAATGTTTTATGCAAGTTTAAGTGCGATACGTCAGAACCGATGAAGCCAGGCGCTGTAAGGCCAACCTGTGCGTTCATGTTGGCACCATCCATATAAACCTGACCGCCATTGTCATGAACAATGTCACATACTTCACGGATGCTTTCTTCATATACACCGTGTGTAGACGGGTACGTTACCATGATGCAAGAAAGTGCGTCTTTGTGCTCTTCCGCTTTGGCTTTTAGGTCAGCCATGTCGATGTTGCCTTGCTTGTCACACTCAACAAGTACAACTTTCATGCTTGCCATCTGAGCAGAAGCAGGGTTAGTTCCGTGCGCTGAGCTTGGGATCAAGCAGATATTTCTGTGATGATCGCCACGGCTTTCATGGTATTTACGAATAGCGATAAGACCAGCGTATTCACCTTGCGCGCCAGAGTTAGGCTGCATTGAAATGTTGTCGTAACCAGTAATTTCAATTAACCAGTCAGACAATTCACCAATCATTTTACGATAGCCTTGTGCTTGAGACATTGGCGCAAACGGGTGCATGTTGCCAAACTCAGGCCAAGTAACAGGGATCATTTCCGCTGTCGCATTTAGTTTCATCGTACAAGAACCAAGCGAGATCATAGAGTGGTTCAATGACAAGTCTTTGCTTTCTAGTTTGCGAATATAACGCAACATTTCAGTTTCAGACTGATAGGCATTAAATACTGGGTGAGTAAGAATGTCTGTTTTACGAGTATATTCTGCTGGTACTGAATCAAAACCTTGAGCTGCATTATCTAATGCTTCTACTGTAAGACCATGACCTTCGCCTAAAACAACATCAAATAATTCAATGATGTCTTCACGACCAACCGTTTCGTGCATAGACACAGATAACTTACCGTCTAAATCTGAACGGAAGTTAACAAGTTTATCCGCTGCGCGTGCAAGAATTTCGTCTTTGTTTACAGCTTCAAACGTTACCGTATCAAACCAAGAATCATTAACCAGTTTGATGCCCTTTTCTTTTAGGCCTAAGGCAAAAATATCAGCTAAACGGTTAATGCGTTGCGCAATGGCTTTTAAGCCTTTTGGTCCATGGTAAACAGCATAAAATGATGCCATGTTCGCCAGTAAAACCTGTGCAGTACAAATGTTTGAGTTCGCTTTTTCACGACGGATATGCTGCTCACGAGTCTGCATAGCCATACGTAATGCTTTGTTACCACGGCGGTCTTTAGAAACACCGATGATACGACCTGGTAATGAACGCTTAAACTTATCTGTTGTTGCGAAGAATGCAGCGTGTGGACCACCGTAACCCATTGGTACACCAAAACGCTGTGCAGAACCAAGTACCACGTCTGCGCCAAATTGCGCAGGGCCTTCTAACATGATTAAGCTCATGATGTCCGCTGCAACAATAGCAATGGCTTTTTTCTCTTGAGTCGCTTCGATTAATGGTTTGATATCATTAACCTGACCTTCTTGGCCAGTGTAATGGAACAATGCACCAAAAATGTCGTATTCAGATACTTTTTCAGCGGCATCAACAACAATCTCAAAACCAAACAATTCAGCACGTGTTTTAACAACGTCAATAGTTTGCGGGAATACGTCGTTTGCTATAAAAAATGTATTCGCTTTTTTGGCTTTAGCAACACGTTTAGCTAACGCCATTGCTTCAGCAGCTGCCGTTGCTTCATCTAATAAAGAGGCGCTTGCTAGCTCTAAGCCAGTTAAGTCTATTGTTAATTGTTGGAAGTTAAGCAGTGACTCTAAACGACCTTGTGCAATCTCTGGCTGATAAGGCGTATAAGCCGTATACCAACCTGGATTTTCCAATACGTTACGTTGAATTACGTTTGGTACTGAAACCGGGTGATAACCTAAACCAATATATGATTTAGCTATTTGGTTTTCACTCGCAACCGACTTTAAATACGCTAACGTTTGCTCTTCTGTTTGAGCGTCGCCAATATTTAAGGCTTCCGGTAAACGGATAGAACCAGGTACCGTTTGGTCAATCAATTCTTTAACAGAGCTTACGCCCAATGTTTTACACATCTCAAGCTGTTCGTCTTCGCTAGGACCAATATGGCGGCGAATAAAAATTTCATTTTGCTCAAGTTGAGTTAGGCTAAATTTTTCTGACATGGCTAACAGATTTCCTACAATTAAAATAGACAAAACCTCGCAGGATTATCCGAGCGAGGCTTTCAATTTTTTGACTAAGACTTAATCTTCGTCGATAGAGTCGGCGTAACCACCGTCGTCTAACAAGTCGTCTAACTCAGACGCATCTTCAAGTTTTAACTTGAATAACCAACCGTCTCCGTATGGGTCAGAGTTAACGTTTTCAGGAGAGTCTTCTAACTCTTCGTTCACGGCAACTACTTCACCAGCTACAGGTGCGTAGATGTCAGAAGCGGCTTTTACAGATTCTGCTACTGCACAATCGTCACCCGCTGCAAATTCATCACCAACGTCAGGTAAATCTACAAATACCATGTCGCCAAGAAGGCCTTGTGCGTGTTCAGTGATACCAACAGTAACAACGCCGTTACCTTCATTGCGAACCCACTCGTGTGAAGACGCATATTTTAAGTCCGATGGAATAGTGCTCATTTTAAGTTCCTTAGGGATCTTTCTTTATTAATTTTATAAGTTGTTTAGATAACCAGGTTGTCTATTTTGTTAGCCATGTGAAAAGATAATGGCACTTTACAAAATGTTCAACCTCATCATTCAAATATTTGTCTTGTTGCTAACGTTACTTTGGTTAATTAAAGAACTGACTTGCCGTTACGAACAAACCCAGCTTTAACTACTTTTACGTCAACCAACTTTTTACGCATCTCTACCTGTACTGTGCTGCCTAGCTCTGCACCTTTTGGCACACGAGCCATGGCTACTGAGAAACCAAGTGTTGGAGAGAAAGTTCCCGACGTTATTACGCCTTCGCCAGCATCTGTGATCACTTTAAGGCCGCTTCTTAATACGCCCTTCTGTTCCATCACTAATCCAACAAGTTTGTCTGAACCTTGCTCTTTCAATTTAACAAGTGCGTCACGACCAATGAAGTTGCGCTCTGCAGGTTCCCAAGAGATAGTCCAAGCCATGTTTGCTGCTAACGGAGAAACTGACTCGTCCATGTCTAAACCATAAAGGTTCATACCGGCTTCAAGTCTTAATGTATCGCGAGCACCTAATCCAGCAGGTTGAACGCCCGCATCAATTAGTTGTTGCCAAAAATCAGCAGCTTGTTCCGGTGGAAGAATAATTTCGTAACCTGTTTCGCCTGTGTAACCTGTTGTTGCGATAAATAAGTCGCCAGCTTGAACACCAAAGAATGGCTTCATACCTTCAACCAAAGCTTGTTGCTCGGCTGAAATAATTGTGGCTACTTTTTCTTTTGAATTTGGGCCCTGTACGGCAATCATTGCGTAGTCAGGCTGTTCAGTCACGGTAACGTTAAACGTCGCGGCTTGTTTGTTAATCCACTCTAAGTCTTTAACACGTGTTGCCGAGTTAACCACCATACGGTAGAAGGACTCGTCAAAGTGATAAATGATAAGGTCGTCAATAACGCCGCCTTCTTCATTTAGCATACCAGTGTAAAGAGCCTTACCGGCAACTTGAAGTTTAGCAACGTCATTTGTTACTAGCTTCTGTAGGAATACTTTTGCGTCTGCACCTTTAATGTCAACAATGGTCATATGCGACACATCGAACATTCCAGCATCTTGACGAACAGCGTGATGCTCTTCGATTTGAGAGCCGTAGTTAATTGGCATTTCCCAACCATGGAAATCTACCATCTTCGCGCCTGCTTCGACGTGTTTATCAAATAAAACCGTTCTGTTGCTCATGAACATTACCTTTCTATAAAAGAGTGCTGTAAAAGACTGCAGTAAAAATTTGCGTCAGAGTATACCCCATACAAAACCATAACTCTATGCGTTACTGATTAGTAATATTGATGCAAACCTTTGTTGTTTTATTACTAAAAAGCCACTCTTTTTAGGGAGTGGCTTTAATTTAACTTTGTTTTATGTGGTTATATTTCATCAACCTGTTGGGCTATTACTGGCAACTTACCGCTGATACCCATTGCCTGCTCAATAATTTTGTTTTTTACGAGCGGAGTATTATTGGTTATCTTCAACCCCACACCTCGTATTAGTTTTTTTATTGGGTTTGAACCTTCAAACAATTCCTTTAACGAGGCCATTGCAACAATGAGTACCTGTGCTTCTGCTTTACGCCAGCGTTCAAACTCTCTGAGCTGTCTTGTTAACTTAACTTGGTCGTTTAATAATGCGTTAGACGAACTAGACGATAAACATTCCACCAAACTCGCCGCATCTAATAAACCCAAGTTCATGCCTAAACCCGCCAATGGATGAATGGTATGAGCTGCGTCACCAATAAAGATCACTCGTTTGTCTAACCATTGTTGCGTATAGCGCATGGTTAAAGGAAAACTAGCTCGCACGGTAGTTACTTCGCAAGGACCTAAAGCGCTGTCAGTTGCGGCGGTTAAATGCTTGTTAAAATCAACCTCGTCCATATTTATTAAATGTTCTGCTTGTTCAGGCGAGGTAGACCAAACAATACTGCAAATATTTTGCTGCTCACCAAACATAGGAAGTAACGCGAGCGGGCCTTGCGGCAAGAATACTTGTCGAGCACATTGATTATGTGGCTCTGCGGTTTTGATATTAGCCACAATAGCGTGATGATCATAATCAGAAAATGTAGTGGCTGATTTGAGTTGTTTTTTAACCCAAGACTGGGCTCCATCTGCGGCAATGGCTAACTTAGCCATTACTAGGCTGTTTGCATCAGCGCCGCCATCAACCAATGTCAGCACTACCTGTTCATCATTGTTATGGATAGCGGTTATTTCAGTTTCAAATTTAAGCGTTATAAGCGATTGAGCTTTGGCCGCTTTAATAAGACCATTTCGTATATTACTGTTTTCAACTATGTGCCCTAAGTGAGATTGATTTACCTGATCTGCATTAAAACTAATGTCGCCAAAGCTTTCTTTATCCCATACCTTCATTGAGTCGTAAGCAGACAATCGGTCTGACTCCATATGTTGCCAAGCATTAAGATTGGTTAGAATTTGCTGACTCGCTAATGATAATGCACTGACTCTAGGCTGAGGTTCAGATAATTCTACAAGCTCTGATGCGCGATCTACAACAACAACACTATAACCTTGTTCCGCAAGACCTAAGGCTGCCGTTAAACCAACACAACCACCGCCAATTACTACTATATCTGTTGAGATCATTTTAACACTCTGCTTGTTTTGCTTGCGGTAAGTTAAACTGTTTATGACTGCCCATAAAATGTAGTGCTAACCACTGCTGCAGTCCGTCGCATTTCTGTAAAGACATTAGCCCGGCTGTTCTGGTAAATGCAGGTAACCTGCCAGGCAAGGCAAATAGTCGGACTAACATGTCGGTAAATTCGGTAATGCGCTCAATATCATCCAATCTATTTTTTTGATAACTGTTTAAAACCGAGAATGAGCCAATGTCAGTGCTATTTTCAAGGGCTTGTTTTATTTCAAAAACCAATACGCCAATATCTCGCACACCTAAATTAAAACCTTGCCCTGCAATAGGATGAACCGTATGGGCGGTATTGCCCAATAATACGGTTCTGGCTGCAATCAAACGTTCAACTTTAGTCAGGCTCAGTGGGTAATACGCTCGTTTTGAGCATTTCACTATTCGCCCGGCGGCATAACCAAAGGCGAGTTGCAACGCTTCACAAAAAGCGTCATCGTCTAACTCTTTATTAACAAGTGCTTGCTCAGGTGATTGAGTCCAAACCACATTAAACTCGTTTTTGCCAATAGGTAAAAATGCAATGGGGCCGTTCGTCGTAAAACGCTCAAAGGCGACATTGGCGCCATAGGCTTTGAGGTTTTTAGGTGCCGTTTCAGTTCGAACATTGGCAATAATAGCGGCTTGTTGGTATTGGCTGGTTTTATTGTTAATTTTTAACAAATCACGTGTTGGAGAGTTTGCCCCTTCGGCTACCACCAGCAACTGACTTTGAATATTATTGCCAGAACTTAATGTGATTTCTACTGGCTCGGATAACGCAGATGGTGTCGTTAACGCAACAATATGGTCCGGACAAAACCAATGTAAATCAAAGTGTTTAGCCGTTGCTTTGAGTGCACAACCTAAATTATGCATTGATGCCACGTGTCCCATGGCATTTAAACCATAGTCTTTCGCTTGCATCATGGTTTTACCAACATGACCGCGATCCGATGTGATGATTGTTTGGATTGGCCAGCCGTTCTTTTTAAGTTCTGGCCACACCTTCCAATGATTTAAAAGCTGCAAAGAGCCGTGCGATAAAGCTAAACAGCGCTGGTCAAAATTTGATTGCACGGTTTGTTCAGACGTTTGTTCAACGGGCTCAACAATAGCTACACGTAAACTTGGTGTTTCTTGCTTTAAGCCAATTGCCGTGAGCAGGCCCGACAAACCGCCTCCAGACACAACCACATCAAATTTTACATTTGTATCCGCGCTTAAACTCAAAACAGCCCCTTAACGTTTTATGCGTTAGCGTTACTAAGAAAAAATAGCTTCTATTTCTTCTACGGTTTTAGGCACACTTTCGGTTAAGTTTTCGTAGCCATTTTTGGTAATTAAAATATCATCTTCAATACGAACGCCAATACCATGCCATTTAGCGTCACAGTTGGCTTCACTATCAATGTAAATACCAGGTTCAACGGTGAATACCATACCAGGCTCTAGTGAGCGTTCAGCGCCAGCTTGGTTGTAGTCACCAACGTCATGAACGTCTAACCCAATCCAATGCGAACAGCCGTGCATGTAAAATGCGCGATGTGCATTGTCTTTAATTAATTCATCAACATCACCAGATAAAATACCCAGTGCAACAAGCCCTTCTGTCACCGCTTGAATTGAAGCATTAGTAATCGACTTTAACGAAGCCGTTGGAGATATAGCATCTAATACCGCTTGTTGAGCATTCAGTACCACGTTATAAATGGCTTTTTGCTCTTCACTAAATTTACCATTTACTGGCCAAGTACGTGTGATGTCCGCCGCATAACCTTCGAGTTCACAACCAGAGTCTATTAATACTAAATCGCCCGATTTCACTTCATCTTGGTTTTCTGTGTAATGCAATATACAAGCGTTTTCGCCACCACCTACTATGGTACCGTAGGCAGGGTGACGGGCTTTATTCATGGCATAATGATGATGAATTTCTGCTTCAAGCTGATATTCAAAAACCGGTAAGTTTTGTTTTGTTTGCGCAGCTGAAAACTGCATTGCTCGTTTATGTGCCGCAGCAGAAATTTTACCTGCTTCACGCATAACGCTAATTTCAGCTTCCGATTTAAACAGTCTCATATTGTGCACAAGCGGACGAATGTCTAGCATTTCTGTAGGTGCAGACCAGCCTTTTTTAGGTCCCATGCGCAGTTCATGCATAGTATTAAAAACCAAGTCATCGGCATAATCATACTCGCCTTGCGCAAAGTACAAGGTTGACTTGTTATTGATAGCGTCTTTAATCGTTTCATTTAATTCCGTAGTATCAAACGCACGATGCACTTCAAAACTTTTAACGGCTTGTTCTTTACCAATTCTTCGACCATGCCAAATTTCAGCTGACTTATCTTTTACTCTGCACACTAAGGTTGACGCGTGAACGCCGTCCATTTTTTCAATAATTAAATAGGCATCCGGCTCTGGGAAACCCGTTAAATAATGAAAGTCACTATTTTGTCTAAAGGCAAACTCAGTATCTCTACTTCTTGTTAACTCTTGGGCTGCAGGAATGATCGCAACGCTATTGTCTTTCATCTTTTCAGCAAGTGCGATTCTGCGGTTTACAAATTCGTTAACAGGAATTGAGTTTATCATTTATACCTCTAAAAAATGGTACCGGAGTTTGAGTTCCAGCAGCTTTATATTCATTGATTTTAGTGTTTGTGCAAAGAGTCTAGGTTAAGTGTTTATGTGTAAGCATTTAAACCAGAATTTAATGCAAAGTTTTGTTTTCATCATCTGGAACAGTGGTTTCTGTACCAAACTCTTGATGACATAATATGGCTGAAACACGAACAAACTCAACCACTTCATAAAAGTCAGCCTGGTTTTCGTTGTTGTCTTCCATTTCAGAATCCATACGAGTGATATTAGTTAAGTCTTCAATCACTTCACGAACGTCGTTGCTTGCTAATTTTAAGTCGCGTTTGTTTAAACCAAAACCAACTAAAAAGTATTGAACCCAATTGATAAGCTCTTCCGCTTGATCTGTTAAGGTTTCTTCATCGTCCATTAATAAAATTTCAAATGCCATTTCACCAGACTCTAGCTTGTCATAAATGTCATTAACGAGATCTTGAGCTGCAATTTTCACTTTGCCTTTGATGGACATACCGTTGTTAAACAACTCTGATAAATGCTCTAAAAAGTCTTTGTTACCTTTGAACATGCCACCAGATATTAAGCCCGCTAACAAACCGTGAAACTCACTGGCCGTTGCCGTAAAGTCTTGCTCATTTAAAACTTGTACTAGATCTTGATGCGTCATTTGAATTCGCTACTTTTATTAAATTTGTTTAAGTGTAATAGAAACCGAGGAAAATCAGAAGTATTGTACACATTTTGAAGACCTAAGCCGCGGTAACCGTGGGAAATTTATTCACTTTGTAAAAAAATCACCCAGTTGAGTCATCCAAATCCCTATTTTCATTGTACTGTAAGTTTGAGATGTTATATTCCGCTTTGTCATAGATAGGCAAACTTCTAATCAGAACTGTTCTGGATAAATTTTGTGTCTCTTCTATGGTTATAAGTGTGACTTATTATGGTACCTGGGGTGTTTGACAGAGAACACATATCCCTGAGCCGATACTTTTTTTAAAGGACGTCATCTTTCTTGCTATTGCGCAAGCTCGGCTCGCTTTCGAGCGTGAATCGAGAAGCCTACGGTGAGAATATGGTGTCCGCCTTGAACACGTCGGTTGTTCAAGGGTTTGGTTTTCATCGGCACCTTGGGACCACCACTTAAAACACAAATAGGTAAATCAATAAACCTGTTATAAAGCTTAAACCTAGCGCTAACATCTGCAGTAAACCATCGCGTTCTAATAATCCTAGTCCCATCATGAATACCACAAAAGCTGGAATTATATTTGCCAATGGAATAGGTAATAAAATCATAAGCCCTACGACAATTAATATGACGCCATTAATCCGATCAAAAATAGCAGCTTCAGTGAATTGCCACCTTGGTTTAATATAACGTTCGAGCGATTTTATCTTTGGTAAAAATACATGCAATGCAACTCGTACTTGTTTTGCTGGCAAACTTTTGGTTAAAACAAAGTTTGGTAATTTAGCCTCCTGAAAGCCGATAACAAGTTGCAGTCCTAAAATAGCCACCAGCAATCCAGACAAAATAGATATAATGGGAATTAAGTTAAATACCGCCATTAAAAGCAGTAAAATACCGAATGTACGATCCCCTAAACGTTGAGTTAAAGAGCTTAACGTGACTTCTTTATCTTCGGTGCGGTCAATTAAATATTGCATTACATCAGACGTACGGCTTCTGTGCTTGTCAGGTACAGTAAACAAAGTCTCGCGGGGTTGTTCAAACTCAGACAATAGTAAGTATCTCAAGGGTTAAAGTATTAAATTGGACAATGCGCTAATGTAACTATGATTACGACAAAGACAAAGCTTTTTATAACCACCATTTTAGCTTCAACTTGATTTAAGTGAATTATGAAAAAAACCGATAAAAAAATAGATAAGCAATTACGACAATGTTTAACAAACGTTTGTGAAGACCACTTTGAATCTATTCATGGATTTGTATGGCTAAGTCATGAAGTAAACTTTAATAGTATAAATGTAAGTTTGAGGGTTATCTGCGTTTTTGATAACAATGAAAATCAAGCTATGTTTGAGTCATCCAGCGCAAAAGAGATGGCCGTCGAATATGTACAAAAGTCACTGCAATCAATAAATATAAACCTTAAAAACGCACCTAAACAGATTCGGTTTGACTCGGAAGAGCGCTGTAAACTCGAACATAACGGCAATTGGGCTAACCGAATAGCCCAAAAGTACCGTTAATATTCGCAAAAAGCTTATAGCTTATAGCTTAACTACAAGCTTACCTTTGTTATCGCCAGTAAAGAATAAGTTCAAGCCTGTTATTGCTGACTCTAAACCTTCTAGTGTGTGCGCTCGGTACTTAACTTGGCCGCTCATTACATACGGCGTTAACGTTTGTAATAATTGAGGAATTTCACCAAAGTGATCTGGCATAGTGAAGCCTTCAATACGAACACGCTTTTTAATAACATTTAACCAACTTGGTCCTGGCGCAGGTTCCGCTTTTGGATAGTCGGCAATCAGGCCACAAACAACAACTCGGCCATGTGCATTCATTCGCTCAAAAATATGGTGTTGGATTGGTCCACCTGTGTTTTCAAAAAACACATCAATACCCTTCGGCGCTAGCTCATCTAATTTAGCGGCTAAATCGTCGGTTTTATAATTAATAGCACCGTCAAAGCCTAACTCTTTAGTGATCCACTCGGCTTTTTCATCGCTACCTACTACACCAATAACGTTAAGCCCTTCCGCTTTTGCCAACTGGCCTACAATAGAACCAACTGAACCTGCCGCACCTGTAACAATTAAAGTTTCGCCTGACTTAGGTTTACCTACTTTTAATAACCCTTGCGTAGCCGTAAGTCCTGGTAAAGCAAACACCGACAATACCGCTTCGTCTGAAACTGGCGCTTCAATTTTATTTAGACCTTCTGCGCTGCCAGCAAAATATCGCTGCCAACCCATCATGCCCATAACACGGTCGCCCACTTTAAATTTATCGCTTTTACTTTCTACTACTTCACCAATGCCTGAGCTACGCATTACATCGCCAAGCTCTACTGGTGGAATATAACTTTCTGTATCTGGACTCATCCAACCAAACATGGCCGGGTCTAACGACATCATATTTTGTTTAACAAGTACTTCACCTTCGGTAATTGAACGCACTTCACTTTCTTTGATTTCAAATAGGCTGTTGTCAATTGGACCGCCTGTTGGGCGTGCTACTAAATGTATTGATTTGTTAGTACTCATTTTTATTCCTTCAATTCATGTCGTTATAAATAGATTTTATTTAAAACGCGCTGTTTTTGTTCAGCTAAATATCGACTTTATTTGTCCTTCATATCTGACGTTATAAATCTCAAATTCAAGGGTATTAGAAAAATTAATAGCCAACATGAATAATTATTAGATTAAATCCCGAAAAACCTGTTGACGAAAAACACAAATAATATAATTATGCATAAATACAGAATAAGAATTCACAGAAATAATTATTTAGGTAAATTTAAAAGAACATAAATCAACTTAATTTAAATACGTAAAATAAATAGGAAAACATTAATGTACGCCACCTCAGCTCCAATTTTTAAATCGTCAGTCATTTCTTTGGCCATTGCCGCTAGCTTTTTATCTAGCAATGCAATATCAGAAGAGAAAAAAGGCTTAAATGAGATAGAAAAAATTGAGGTAACCGCAAGCCGACGAAGCGGAACTGTGCAAGAAGTGCCCATGAACATTTCTGCATTAGATGGCGACATCATGAAACAACAGAATATCTATACACCTGAAGATGTTGCGAGATGGGTACCAGGTTTAACCATTGCGGATCAAGGTGGACGTGAAGGCGCATCTATTATCGTTCGAGGTCTGAACACTAATAGCTCAGATAGATCTGCTGACGGTGGCACAGTTGCTACCTACTTAGGCGACATAGCTTTTGATTCAGATTTACGTCTTACGGACATTCAACGTGTTGAAGTTTTAATAGGCCCACAAGGCACTTTATACGGCACTGGCTCTTTGGGTGGGGCTATTCGTTATATTTTAAATGAACCAGCGCTTGACGAAACCACTGTAAATTTAGCGTTTGATACGTTTGCTTTGGCAGAAAGTGATGACTTAGGCACTGAAGCAGGCGTTATTTTTAACCTGCCACTTATTGAAGATGAGTTAGCCGTTAGATTTAATTTAAACCACTTCTCAGGCCCTGGTTTTATAGATTATACCCAAGTTTTGAAAGAGCCTGGTGTATCCTCGGCTGATCCTGACTGGCAAAACGAGTCTGACGTTAACGCTAATTTAAAAACCGTTAAAGATGCCAATACGGAAGAAACATTTACCGCTCGTACAGCCATAAAGTGGGTTGCGTCTGACAATGTTGAGGCAATGTTAAACTACATATACCAAAACAAAAAAGTAGGTGGTAATTCAATAGATCAGTTTAATACCCTATCAGCTGACAACCCGCTTTCTTCTATTATTCAGCCATATCAAAACTCAATGCGATACGAAGAGCCTGGTGAGCAAACCGATGAATTGCTAAGCCTTGAGCTTACGGTTGATTTGGGCTCCGTTAATTTAGTTTCTGCAACGGGTTATTCTAAATTTGAACAAACGGGACAACGTGATCAAACCGACTTGTTAATGCAAGATATTTGGTCTGGTTATGGCGAATTCCCTGCTTACACAAGAGATTATGGCGAAGGTGACTCTTTATCTCAGGAGTTTAGATTAGTATCCGATACAGACTCTGACTTTAGCTGGATTGCAGGTGTGTTTTATAGTGATTCACAATACGATTTTGACGATCGTGAGTACATGCCAGGCGCTACATTAGCTTGGTATAATGATGACTACGAAAGCTTAGATTACGACCTTGAATACATCGCCACTGGTTACAACAAAAGTAAAGAGTCTGCCGTATTTGGCGAATTTACCTATAGCGCCACAGATAAGCTTGAAGTAACCGTAGGTACTCGTTTATATAAATATGAAGTTAACACAGTTTCCGCCGCAGCTGCACCGCTTGATGTAGATACCATAATCACTAAGGACGATCTGCAATACGAAACGGTAAATGCCGATGATTCAGGTAGTTTGTTTAAGTTAAATTTAAGCTACCAATTGGATGATAATATTCTAGGTTACTTTACGGTAAGTGAAGGATTTAGATTAGGTGGTGGTAACGGCATTATTGCTTGTACTACACCGGTAACGGCTCAGGTTTGCGCTTTACCAAACGAAGTTGAGTTTGAATCGGACACAACACAAAACACTGAAATCGGCTTAAAAAGCACTTGGTTTAACAACAAGCTTCATTTTAACGCGGCTATCTTTAATGTGGACTGGAATGACGCTCAAATTAGTGCAGCTACGGTTTATGGTGCTGAGCCGATTACATTAAATGCTGGTCAGGCTAAATCTCAAGGTATCGAGCTTTCTACACGTACCACTTTAATTAAAAATTGGGCAATTTTTGCAAGCTTTTCTTATGCAAAAGCTGAACTAACGGAAGATGCCCCTTTCCTCTTTAAAGTAGCAAGTGAAACTGGCACTGAGTTGCAAAACTTTTACGATGGTGAAAAAGGAGACAGACTACCTGGTGCGCCTGAGAAACAAGCAACTTTTGGTGTTAATTATCAAAATGAGGTTTTCGATAATAAACTCTTATCAGTAAATTATGGTTTAACCGCACAAAGTGATGTTTATACTAAGGTGGGTTTAAAAGCCGATGGTGAGTCATTACCTGGTTACGCTGTAAGTAATCTTTCAGCCACTATTTCTGACGACAACTGGTCAGTGACAGCCTACGTTAACAACTTATTTGATAAGTATGCCTATAGTGCCAATCGTCGTGACCCATCTTGGTCTGGCAATTCAGTATTTGATAGTGAAAATAAAGACTTATCAGAACTGAGCCGTACTTATGGTCACTATGTGATTCAACCAAGATCGGTAGGTGTTAAATTTAACTACCTGTTTGAACTTTGATGTCGGGTTTCTGATTAAATATCATTTATTAGATACAAAAAGCCCACTTCATTAAGTGGGCTTTTTTATTCACATCCCGTTAGGGGTGAAAATCACGTTTTTGCTCGTTTAAAATAGCGTGGTAGCTAATTAACAGTCTTTGTCTTTAGCGTCCGCTTTTTCTTTTACATCTTCACAAGCGTCTTCTAATGCGTTACCTGCGTCTGTCACTACTTCATCAACCTTTTCACCAGCCTTCTCGCCAGGTCCTTTTTCACAACCCTGCAAAACGAATGCTGAAAGTACTAATGGTGTTGCGATAAATAATAGTTTTAATAACTTCATAATATATCTCCTGTTTACCCTAAAGGTTTGTTTTACGTCCGTGGAATGCATTCAAAATTATAGTAACTACAAATCCCACTAAAAAGATGAAAAATAAAATCTTTGCAATACCTGTTGCAGCGCCCGCTATACCACCAAATCCAAAAATACCGGCAATAATTGCAATCACAAAAAATGTAATAATCCAAGATAACATGATAGCTCCTTAAGTCGACGTTTAAATTAAATACTGCAATTCATTTGTTCAATAGGTATGTTGCCACTTACATGCCAAGGTGTGAAAACACCTAAAATAAATTAAATTAACTTTAAAATACAACAACTTAAGCTAACCCAGGATGAATCAAACGAACATTGATAAAAACGAAACCAATTCAGATCTTAAAATATTTTCACACTGACCCTGCAAGTTTTTCAATCCTAACTAGCATTAGTACATAAAAGTCTTTTATTATGAGTGTCTTGTTGTACTCCAATTGTTCTAATTTAGGGAAATTCATGTCAGTTATAAGCGGTAAAATCAAATACGTAGGAATTTTATTGGCGGCGACAATCCCCTTACAGGCTCTGGCTGGGGTTGATGACATTGTAAAAACACCTGAAGAAATAGCGTTGGAACAAAAAATAAAAACCTGTGCATCGAGTTTAAAAGAAACTGGATTTGTTACGGGTGATGAAAAACTGATTTATAGATATTGTGAAACAAGGATATTATCTAGAGGCATTAAAAAAGGTCGATTAGCCCAACGTATTATTAACGAACGGTCAACGGAGCTTAATCCCTTTGTTATTACTCCACACAGGCAAAGTTACATATTACCTTTCGTAAAATCCGATAGCTTCAATCGCAAACCTTACGAAAGCAATGAACTCGTTTCAGGGCAATTAGAAGATTATGAATCAAAGTACCAGGTTAGTTTTAAGGTTCCGCTAAGAAGCAGTACTTTATTTATTCCAGGTGATGGACTGTACTTTGGAATGACGATTCAAGCATGGTGGCAAGTATATTCAGACGAAATATCTAAACCATTTAGGGAGACTAACTACACTCCAGAGATTTTCTATATTGCACCATTACCATGGCAACCTAATGATGGAAATATGGCGTTTACGGTTCACTTTGAACATCAATCCAATGGCCAAACACAATTACTTTCCAGGAGCTGGAACCGTTTGTTAGCGTCTGTTGTGTATGAGAAAGATGACTTCGCCATTGGTGTAAAGCCTTGGTACCGATTCAAAGAAAACGAAAAATCTGACCCTTTAGATCCTAAAGGTGACGACAACCCTGATATTCATAAATACTTAGGACATTACGAAGTCTTTGGCGCATATGCTTTTAACGATGATCATAAGATGTCTTTTAATGTGCGGAAGAACTGGAAAACAGGTAACGGTTCTATAGAGCTAAACTATTCGTTTCCATTTCCAGGCTCGTCAAGACTGGTTGGATTTGCGCAATACTTTAGTGGATATGGGGAAAGCTTGATTGACTACAATCATAAGCAGCAAAAACTAGGCATTGGCATTGCTGTTAATGATATTTTTTAAACCTTGTTAAGAAATATTTGCAGAGTCAGTTTTGTGTTTTTCAGACAAATAGAGTTCCCAACTTGGGAGCTCTAACATACGACTTTGATATCGGTAATTGGAAGCCATGTAAAAGCTATACACCAGACTAAACATCAGCACGATAACGAATAAATTAACGCTTGTTGATAGATTTAGTGCCACAAATATATGCAACGTCAACAAAATAAACGCCAGCAGTAACGAATAACAAGTTGCATGAATACTCAAACTTCTCCACCTATTTGCAAAAAATGGCGGCGGCTCTGCTATCCCTAGGAACCACAAAACTCGATAAAGTAAAGGCGCAGCAGCATACTGACAAATACCAAGATACTCCATCTCTTCTCTAAAGTGAGTCACCTTTTGCTCAAAGTCCATCCAGCCCTTATGTTAACTATTGATTTGTAATAAATTTATGCGCAGTAGTATTCTCTCTTCTGAGCTATTTTTCAACCAGTTATTGCCTTTGGAGCTAAATAGGGTAAAGGGGAAAAACCAAACCCTACCGAACGTTTTTACAATACCCTAGGCAGACCACTATGAAATTTAAAGTCACTATCGGGAGTTGAGATTAGTTCGGCTTCTACTTTACCAAAATAAGCAATACGCTCAGAAATGTCGTACCCTGCAATTTCTTCGGCGAGCACTAAGTAGTCTTGGAAGTGTCGAGCTTCAGATCGCAATAATGAAACATAAAAGTCACCTAGACGTTTATCTACATGTGGTGCTAGTTTTGCAAAACGCTCACATGAACGGGCCTCAATGTAGGCACCGCAAATAAGTTTATCAATAAGAGTGTCAGGCTCATGAGTTTTAACATGTCGCATCATGCCTTTAGCATAACGGCCTGGTGTAATACTTCTATAATCTACACCTTTTTCTTCCATGATCTCTAATACTTGATAGAAATGATGTAACTCTTCTCTAATAAGCATCACCATCTTGTCAACCAAGTCTTGGCCATACTTACTATCTGGCCTAATCACTAATTTTTTACTTATACCTTTTAAGTCCCTGAGATCTTCTAAACGCCCTTCTCGTTTATAAATGAAATTTTCATATGGACTAAGCCACGCCAACAATTGATCACCGCTTGCTTTATCAACAGCGTATTTTCGCATTAACCACATTGCTGTTTGCGCTGCCTTGAGCTCACAAATCATGTGATCGATAAGAAGTACATCTAGGTTTTCAGGTTGAATTGCGGCTGCTATCCACTCATTAGGAGTAGAACAATTTAAAAAGGACGTTATTGGTTGTATCAGGTTATCTAAATTCATTGGGCCAAAACATTAGTTTCTCTATTGCCGTTATTCTAACGTGTTCAGGCCCAAATCTCACAATCCTATTTCATATGCCTTATTTATTTTTTTTCATCGAATCTGACTCTATCTGTTCAGAAAGCTCTTCCAGTTGATAAAAGACCGCTAAGCTCGCCTTTTCCATTTGCGCCAATAACTCTATTGATCTCTTTTTGTTACCCTCAACATGAGCCTCCAAAGCTTGTTTACCATAGTTATGAACATCTGCATGAGGCTTCTCTATTTTCGAAAACGCAGAGTAGTGAGAGAACTGGTCAGCGCCATCGCCATTGTAATACCAATTGCCTAATCGACATTCGGTATGGTCAGTAAAGTCGTTAATCGTTTTGTCAGACATACCTAGTAAAAGCTGATATACCTCTCCTTTCCACACAACGTGATCCATTTTTGCAGTTTCAATAAACGAGTTTGCCGACGAGTAAGATATAACCGAATACATGCTTTTAGACATTGTGACGATTTCATTGGCCTTTTTCTCTATTGTTGTTGTGCTATCACTAATTTCGCTGCTTTTCTCACCAACACTATTGATACCAGCTATAACTCCGGTCATCTGTTGGTTCACTTGTTCAATCAAACTCGATATTTCATTTGAGGCCTCTGATGAACGCTGTGCTAATGTTCTCACCTCGTCGGCAACTACGGCAAACCCTCGTCCTTGCTCACCAGCCCTGGCGGCTTCAATAGCTGCGTTTAGTGCTAATAGGTTTGTTTGGTCTGAGATACTTTTGATAATATTGACGAAGTCATTTATTCCCGACATGACATTTTTAAGTTCATCCGCTGATTCAGACGCTTTTTTTGTATTTTCGGTAATTTCAATAGTAGAGCCTGATGTACTTGATAACATTTTAGTTACTGAATCAAATAACTGTTTTGACTCATCAAAGTCACCGCGATGTCTTATTAACTGGGCCGATGACTCGGCTAAACTTTCACGAATTTGATTTACTAAACTAGAAGATTGAATCCAAAGCTTTCCGTAATCACTTAACGTCGAACTATCATCTCCCTTCGTATCTTGTTCTTGATGTCTCAGCCTACTATTTTCAATTTTGACGTCTTTTAATTCACTTTCGAGCTGTTCATTTTTTGAAACAATGTTTTCTAACTGTTCCTTGAGGGTTTTAATTTCTTCTTTTTGTTTAGATCCGAATATCATAGTTACTCTCTAATTAGTAAACAGGAATACTGATTGACATAAAAATTGACCTACATATTTTCCATGTAGAAATGGTAGAAATAAGGACTTCTTATCCAGAGTATAATCAGGATCTAATAAAACGCTTAAATTTTTAGATCTTTTTTGCCTTTCAACACAATTTTAGTTTTAGTTTTATAAAAGCACTAAAATCTTCAACAAACACAGCTATTTGAGTCTATTTTTAGAATATTTACTCGGTGAGAGTTTATTGCCTCTTTATAACTACATCGTCTAATTAGATGATTTATTAATCAATTCTAGTCTTGACTCTGAGACAAAATTTGACCATAACATACTCATATTGTGTAACATTTGCGCAATTAAGCGATCACTAGACAGTAAGGAACATAATTATGATACTAAACCACCTATGGGGTCTGTACGCGCATCCGGTTGAAGAATGGCACACCATTGACAATCGTCATGAAAGTTTTAAATATTCGATGTCTCACATAATGATCATCGCATTAATACCAGCAATCTGTGGCTATTTCTCAGTAACCCAAATGGGCTGGAGTGTAGGCGTTGGTGAACCTCTTAAAATGACCCCTGACACTGCACTACTGCTTTGCTCAGGAATGTACTTCGCGTTAATTGCAGGCGTATTTTTGCTTGGCTACTTAGCGCATTGGATGGCACACACCTTTGGTTCAGAACCAACTTACACACAAACACTAGAGTTAGCAGCATACACAGCAACACCGTTATTTATGGCTGGCTTTGCTGCACTATATCCTGAAGTTTGGTTTGTAATGATTGTTGGCTTAATTGCATTGTCTTATTCTGTATATTTACTTTATGCAGGCGTGCCAATTTTAATGCATATACCAGAAGAGCGTGGCTTTATTTATGCTAGTTCAGTGGTAACTTGTGGTCTTATATTACTAGTGTGTATTATGACCTCGTTTGCAATGTTCTGGAGCTCAGGTTACGCACCAGCGTTTAGCCACTAGACTAACATTTGATAATAAGTTGTTGAGTAAGTTATTTAGACCTAGCCAACAACTCAAATAGAATATCAACCATCAAAAAAGCCGACATCACAGTCGGCTTTTTTATTTAAACATTAACTTTCTTTCGTAAATTAATGTTCTTTTATTTACTAAAACTAATCTCTAGCTTTTACGCCAAGTAGTACCGTTAGCCCCATCTTCTAGCACAACACCTAATGCATTTAACGCATCACGTGCTTCATCGGCCATTGCCCAATCTTTACTCGCTCTAGCTTCATTACGCTGAACTATCAATTGCTCAATCTTAGCTACTTCATCGTCATCTTGTTCGCCTTTGAAAAAGCTTTCTGGGTTGCTTTGCAATAACCCTAAAACTTCACCAAATTTAACCAGTACACCTGCCGTATTGTTGGCCGAAGCTAAACCTTCCGCTTTTTCTTTGTTTAATTGCTTAACCAAATCAAACAAAACTGACAAGGCGATTGGTGTATTAAAGTCATCATCCATCGCTTCATAGAAGTCTGCAGCTTGAGGGTAAGTCGATACATCAACATCCATATTAGGCTCAACATCTCTTAAACCAGAATATAGGCGCTCTAATGCTGACTTTGCTTGTTTCAAGTTGTCGTCAGAATAGTTTAACTGGCTACGGTAATGACCTGACAATAAAAAGTAGCGAACGGTTTCCGCATCATAAGTCTTTAATACTTCACGGACAGTAAAGAAGTTGCCCAAAGATTTTGACATCTTTTCATTATCAACTTGCACCATGCCTGTATGCATCCAGTAATTTACATACGGTGTGTCAAATGCACAGCATGACTGAGCAATTTCATTTTCATGGTGAGGGAACTGTAAATCTGAACCACCGCCATGAATGTCAAAGTGTGTACCCAAATGTTTTGAGTTCATCGCAGAACACTCAATGTGCCAACCAGGACGACCATTGCCCCACGGTGATTCCCAGCTTGGTTCATTAGGTTTTGCTAACTTCCACAAAACAAAATCCAGTGGATCGCGTTTTGTCTCTTCAACATCAACCCTTGCACCAGCAACCAATTGCGTTAAATCTTGACGACCTAACGCGCCGTATTCTTTAAAAGTAGACACTTCAAATAATACATCTCCGTTTCCGGCTACATAGGCATGCCCTTTTTTAATTAAGCGTTCAATAACGTCTATAATTTCAGGCATATGCGTTGTTACTCTTGGTTCAATATCCGCTGGTAACATTTTTAATGCATCAAAGTCTTCATGCATCATCGCAATTGTACGATTCGTCAACTCATCACAGGTTTCGTTATTTTCAATTGCACGTTTGATGATTTTATCGTCAACGTCTGTAATATTTCGAACAAACGTTACGTCATATCCTGTATGTCTAAAATAGCGCTGCATTACGTCAAACGCGACATAAGTACGACCATGACCCATATGCAATAAATCATATACAGTGATACCGCACACATACATGCCTACCTTGCCTGCTACTAAAGGTTTAAACGTCTCTTTTTGACGGGACAAAGTATTGTAAATGCGTAACATGTGTTTTCCTGATTCTGTTTAGTTTTTGTTGAGTTGCTTAATTAGTGTAGCCTTGCTGACACACTAATTCCTTAATGGCGGCATTTTAACAAACCAACCACGTTTTACACTTTAATTTTAACCAATTAAGTACAATAACTGATCAAGCCCACCTTGCCTAACTGATACATCAGCCTGCTCACACACTAGGGGTTTAGCATGAAACGCGACGCCTAAACTGGCAACTGCCATCATTTTTAAGTCGTTTGCGCCATCGCCCATGGCAATAGTTTGCGACATTGGAATGTTAAATTGTTTTGATAAGTCTAAAACGGCGTCAGCTTTGGCTTGTGCATCTATTACTTTACCACTAACGGTGCCCGAGAGCTTAGCGTCTTTAATGTCTAAGTTATTAGCTAACGTTATATCAAGTTCTAATTGTTCTTTTAACGCTTCTGTCATTGCTGTAAAACCACCTGAAACGATGGCAATTTTCCAATGGTGTTGTTTTAAACACGATACTAACGATTCTAAACCTGGCATTAAGGGCAATTTACTCGCAACATCTGTTATAACCGATTGAGATGCCCCTTTTAACGTTGCTACTCTTGCATGTAAGCTTTCTGCGAAGTCTAACTCACCGCGCATTGCCGAGGCCGTAACCGCCGCTACTTGTTCTCCAACGCCTGCTAATTTGGCAATTTCATCAATGCATTCAATTTGAATGGCAGTACTATCCATGTCCATGACCAATAACCCAGGTTTATTAAGTGCAGGAGCTTTTAGGCCCGGTACTTTGGATTCACTATTAATGAATGCAACCTCAAGACTATACTCATCAGCGATAGCATTAATTGAGTTTTCAATATTTGAGTTTTTAATATTAGGATTTTCAATATCAGTGTTTTCAGTATTAAATTTTTCAGTATTAAAGCTTTCAACATTAGAATTACTTGGGATCAAAAACTCAACCGCACCAGGCAGCGACGCTAACGGTTTAACAATACGCGCAACGACTTCAACGCCAAGGCCTTTAATAACCGAATGAATCTGAAACAAGGCTTGCCATTCAAATTCAGAACTAGAAGATGAATTTTCTGTGTTATTAGCTGTATTAGCTGACATGTTGTTTTTAAAAACGACTAACTTCCTGACTTGCGAATCTTCTTTTGTACTGAATTTCTCGAGTTTAACGTACACCGCACTTTCAGCTGTACTTGCGCCTTCTGCATTATCCGTTAAAAACTTAAGTGTAAAATACTGAGTTGTTTGCAACTCGGCCATCACTTCAACTAGTGAGCAGTCACTAAGATTAAAAACATGGCTATAAGAAAATGGAGCGGTTGATGTCATTCTAATTAAGACTCTAAAATACAATTTCTTAGAATATACCAAACTACATTGCTTTTTTTGGAATAAATGCGCACTATTTATTAATCTACTTTTTGTTTCTAACAAGCTAAATGGACCAATATGGCCACCAAAGTTACCTATATTAAAACTTCATCGGTAAATAAAAAGCTACTGCAGTTATTGGCAGGCGTAGTTTTAGTTATTTTTACCTTGAGTTTATGGGTGGATATAAAAACAAAAGGTAATCAGTTGTTAGAAGAAAATGCCATCGTACTTGCCGATAATTTATTACAACAAAGCAGTCACAGCGCTGCCTATTATATTTCAGAAAATGACATTGAATCTTTAGAAATATTAACAGCATCAGCTTTAGTTTCAGAAAACATTTACGAAATGCTAATTTATAATAAATATGGGGAATTACTGAGTAAAAGTAGTAACGCAGTTCCTGCGAAGGAACGCTTTGTGAATATAGACAAAGAATTAAATGGTTTCTTGCCAACACCCTATGTTACCGACATTTATAGTGAAGACGGACGTTTGCTCGGTTTTATTCGTGTAACCGTATTAATTAGAAATCTACAAACATCTGGCATTAATTACGTCTATACGATGACAAAACAGGTGATATTGATCATGTTACTGTCCGGATTAATTGGTTATTTGTTTACGAATGGACTCAAACCATTTTCAGCTAATGCTTATATGGTTAAAGACTAAATCCAAATAACTCTTTGCAATTTTCGCTAGTCTTTAAAGCCACTTCTTCAAGTGTTAATTCCTTTAAGCTTGCCAAACATAATGCAATTTCTAAAATGTTAGCAGGTTCATTTCTATGCCCTTGTTTGCCATTTAAAGGCATATCTGGTGAATCAGTTTCTAACACGATATTTGACAAATCTAGGTTTTTAAAAGTGCTCTGAGTTTTTTTACTTCGCTCGTAAGTAATGGTGCCGCCACAGCCTAACTTAAAGCCTAAATTAATATATCGTTGCGCGTCTACCAAACTGCCAGTAAAGGCATGAATTACACCTCCGCTAAGAGGCTGTATTCGTTTAAAGCTTTGATGAATTAAATGATGTGATTTGCGATGATGAATAACGAGCGGTTTATTGCATTGATTAGCGATGTCTATGTGCGCCTCAAAAACAGCTTGTTGATGCGCTGCACTGAAGCATTCCTCTTGCCTATTTTCTGCAAGAAAACCATCAATACCACATTCACCTATCGCACTAACCCAACTCTCTGTTGAGCAACGAGCAAGCTGGTCTAAGTCGCTGCTAATAAATTCGTTTAAAAAATATGGGTGTAAGCCAATGCCCGACTTAATCGACGTATTTACTTGAGAAAGCTGTTTTAAAGATG
>PJEL010001036.1_pt1 | contig 29890 bp, 57 predicted proteins | sample 1853271 | NCBI WGS metagenome assembly PJEL01 (sample SAMN08108733, study PRJNA415343) | Invertebrate metagenome, whole genome shotgun sequencing project. | host: Globobulimina | place: Sweden: Gullmar Fjord | collected 2015-08 | reverse complement strand
ATCCCTTTTGTGTTCTATAGCCATTGGTGACAGTTTCGAATCGGGGCAAAGCATATACTCCTCGATGTTTACCAGCATATCGTTTTCAATGCACTTGTTTAACCGCTCGTTCTCTGCTTGGAGTTTCTTGTCTCTATCAATTATCTCAAGACGGACTTTGTTAGCTCTATCTGTAATCTCACCTGATATCAACAGTTCTGTAGAAAATAGAATCAGCTTTTCTTCAACAGTTTTAAATAGTTTTCTATCCATCATTCCCTTTCTTTTCATGTCCTAAACACCCCTCTTGATAACTGAAATTATCACATTTCCCCATTGGCAACACTTTCCTACCTTGAGCTAGTTCATCATAAAGTGCTTCTCTCGCCTGCCCAACCGTTAATGGATTTCCATTATCATCGTCCATATACGATTTGGTATTAGATCTCATGCCCTGCATATTTCTTAATGCACCTCTGATGCTTACGCACATGTGTATTATTCTTTCCACCCTCATTCCCCCTTATCTGCTAAAACCCTTGTAGCCTCTTCTTTTGCTTCTTCAGCTTGTTGGATATATTTGAATGCAGTCTCATGTCTGGTTTCACCATTATGTTTTGAGCACACACCCATAACCAAATCTTGATACATATCGCAAATTGAGGAATGTTGTTCTTTTACGTTTAGCAATTCACCCTGTAACCGCTCCAACTCTTGTCGGATTTCCCTATTCTCTTTGTCCAATTCACCATTAATAAACCATACAATATCCTGATATTGACTCTGTACTAGAGATACGCCTATATTGTTTTGAAACCAATCAAAAATATTTTGTTCCATCACTCTTCCCCTTTCAACGCTTCCCTTGCTTTCTGCACCCCGTCTTCCCACTGCTTTATTGTAGGCATACCGCTGGGTATCCCCTCCTGCTCACAGTCATGGAGCCAGACAAGATGATGTAATGCTATCCATAGTTTTTTACTTTGCGCTTCCAGCTTATCCACATCTTCCCACTTGACCAACTCGCCGTCCAAATCTTCTACCAAACCTTCATAATCATATCTTTTCATGGTTCCTTCTCCTTTATTGTTTGTTAATTGTTTAAATGCTCCTGCTCCTGCTCCCGCTCCTGCTCCCGCCCCAGCTCCTGACGTTAATGGGATATAATAATGCCACATTCCTTTAACGCTTTCCACAACTGTTCAACCTTTTCCTCTTTGTCTGCATAAGCAAGACTAACCTCTGAATATAATTCTCTTACTTCTTTCAATTCTGCTTGGAGTTGTATCATCATCCCTTCATTAGCCATATACTGTCCGACAAAACTAACTGGGTCTTTCTTGGCTTGGGCGATTAATTCCTCCATGGTTTTCATATTTTCTCCCTTGTTAATTGTTTAAATGCTCCTACTCCCGCCCCAGCTCCTGCTCCAGCTCCTGCTCCAGCCCCCGCCCCTGCTCCTACTCCTACTCCCGCTCCAGCTCCTGCTCCAGCTCCTGCTCCCGCCCCTGCTCCTACTCCTACTCCCGCTCCAGCTCCTGCTCCAGCTCCTGCTCCCGCTCCTGCTCCAGCTCCTGCTCCCGCTCCAGCTCCCGCCCCTGCTCCTACTCCCGCTCCAGCTCCTGACGTTAATGGGATATAATAATGCCACATTCATTTCTGTTCTCCCGGTAAATCATGCTTCCATGGGAAAAAATCTGTTGTGGCGGTCAAGTTCACAAAAGCACCACCAACCGGCTCAACCTCGTCAAGCTCACCGTCTTTTATCGCTTGCATAAATCTACCGGATGAAGCTATCCACGCCGCATCCTCAAGCTCAAGGAAATCACCAACTTTGCGAATAACCCTTCCTGTAAGGTGATACGTGACAGTGCGAAAATAATACTTTTCACCCATCATATCCTCATAGGAATTTATTTCCTTTATCGGCTCATCAGATAACTGCTCTTTGATTTTCTGATAAGTTTCCTCTGATACTTCTATTTTTCTTTTTTTCATGGTTCCTTCTCCTTTATTGTTTGTTAATTATTTATAGACCGGCTTTCCAAAAAGTAATCTTTCTCCCACTGGCAACCAGAAGTGTCTGGCTTACAGTTCTTAACTTTTAGCTTGCTGCATATGGGATAATGGATACACCTTGTACATAGCTGTTGCCCTTTCTTATTGGCATTGAACTTGGCTATGTTACTCATCTTTACCACTGCTCTCCAGGGATCTGGCATAATTAAGATGCTCATTAACCATAGTCCCTATCAAGCTGTGCATATCTTTGATATTCATTTCCTTATAGATAATAGCCTTTGTCCGGTACTCACCCAGCATAAAGAAAATGGCTGAGTTAATACAAAAGGCTGCTGCAATTGCTGTCATCTTTTTCATTTTAACCCCTGGATTAGTGGTAGATATTTTCCTTTTATTCTTTTCCATAGCTTACAGAACTGCCTGATATCACCGTGATAAAAGCCGTGGTAAACGCCTATCCCGGTAAAGCCCGCATCAATCATTTCCTGGACCACATTATTTTTGGAGATCTTACCTATCACCTTGAAATCAACAGCTTCACACTCCCGGCTGCCGTTATTCTCCGGGTTATGCAATGATCGCTTTGCATGGCTTCCCCCGGTGAGAGAAGTTATTCTGATCTTCACCTTCTTATCATATTTAATCAGGTTGTGTCGTAGGGCATCCAAATTATCCATAAGGGTGAGACTGATATCCTCGACCTCACTACCTACAGCGGTTACCTCTTTAATCTTAAAATATGTTATACATTGTTTAAAAGTTTCTCTATCCATTTTTAGTTCCTTTGTTATACGTTACAATAACCCGGGTTTTCTCTCATGGCTGCTGCGACTTGTTTTGATCTTGTTTGTCTTTTCTCATATTTAACACCCCTGAGTTCTGGGTTGTGTTCCTGTAGCTTTTGTCTAATTCTCCTTATGGTTTCAGGTTTCGGGCAATTCTTGTAAATGAAATTAAATACCCTTATGGCCTCATCTTTCTGATATTGAGGAAATTCCCTAGCCCAGAGATTGAGCAACAAACTCATGTCGTCATCTCTGGTCTTGGGTTTGAGATCCAGAATTGTTTTTACTTTATTCTGAACGTTCATAATTAATCAAATGGTAAAGGTGGTTCATTCATGTTTGGGGGTGGACCACTCGGATCTCGGGTTCCCATGTTATCCACTCCCTGGGTAAAAGAGTTCTGCTGTGCTGGAGGAGGGTTTCCTGTCCGCTGCTGGAACTGCTGTGAGACATTATTCCGGTCCGGTGCTTCAGTGGGTTGCGGTCTGCCCGCCTGGTTCTGAATGGGCTTGCCGTTCTCATCACGGGGCCAGTCCTTATAAATTGCAAACCACTTGCCGAACAACGGTATTTTGATACTGACCTTTAAGCCTTCCGGCCAGTCGATACTGTCATCAGTCAGGAAAACAGTACCCATTTTATGGTATATTTTCTTTTCCTCATTGGTTTTTTTATCAGTGTATTTCTCACTGAATTTGAGTTCTCCGTATTTACGGGCCATATTAATTTACTCCTATCATGTTTAAGATTGATTGTTTATTGTCGCATAGAAATTTTACAACACACACACCTACCCCGCTAATTGCCGTTAATAGGCATAAGAAGGTTACTGTTAACTGTTTCTGTTCCAATTAATCCCCATATCTTTTAATGTGATCCCTGATGAGGTTGGTAACCTCGGTTCGGTACATGAGAATTTCCCGGTTATCACAAGGTTGGTTCCAGAGGTCCACCAATACTTCACTGAGTGCCAGGCGGATTTCTCCGGGAATTCTGTCTTCATGCATTTTACCAATGTCATCAGAAAATTTTTCAAGCGTTTCTTTTATATCCATTTTTTGTTCCTTTGGTTAATCCTATTTCACCTGTATGCTGTGATTTGTTATCAGTTCCACGTTATCAATTTTCTGTCCTTCCTTGATAGCCTTTTTCAGACCGACTTTATCAGCTTTAATTTCCACTTTCTGGAAGTATTCCGGTAACTGGGACATTTCACAGCCGATTGTTACCTGTTCCGACCTCCTCCAGGAGATAGCGCACTTCGCACTCTCAAGCCTCTCACCGGGTTTTATGTTTGAAGACATATATTTCTTTATGTTTTCAGCCTTGGTCTTTAGAGCGGCTCTACGGGCGTTTAAGGACTTGATTTCTTCAGCAATCATCTTTTCCTTGGCTAATAGGTTTTTATGCCATACTCCAATGCTTAATATTTTTTCATTTTTGGCTTCTGTCAGGTTGTCGAGTTGGTTATTCAGGGGGAAAGCTGAGATATCCCCTTCATTTTCGGCAGCCCATTTGTCCATATGTTCTTCAATTTCTTCTATTCCAGTTGTGATCTCGTATAAATTCATTTTTTGTTCCTTTGTTAATTGTTAAAGAGCGGGGTACATTTCGCTTTCTGTTTCTTCGATCATCATTTGAAGTGCGGTAATATTGGTATTGGCCATCTCAATTATCCGGATCAGGCCATCAATTTGTTTCACCAGGTCCTTTTTCCGGGCGTTTCTGTTTATTTTCGGGATATTCATTTTTAATTTGGTCATAATTATTTCCCCATTACTTGATTTATATAGTCGTTCATTCTGAATTCATTAATAAATATACCGGGCTTTCCATCATTGCCCTTGCGCAGCAAATGAGGGGGGCAGGGCTTGAGATATTTATTCTGGATGTCATGGATAGGCTTAAAAATATCGTTGCCCTGACGGTCCTTATAACCGGCATTCATGGTCTTTATCCATACTGTCCCCATAGAGTACAGAAATCTACCGATACCCCAGTGAACACAGGCCCTTTTAAAGGCATCACTGGCCTGGCCTTTTTCCTGTTCAATATTAGACTCTACACCGCAATCAGATTTAAATATCATGGTTCCGGTTTCGTCTTTTATTCCCACATGACAGTAGAGATTTCCATTTATGTTTTCGTATCTATTACACCAATTTTCAGGGCCAACAACACCGTCTAAGCGGTCCATTGCCTGCCTGGCATCAATATACGATACACAATTGCAGCCTGTTTTCCGGGAAGACTGGACCCGCCACTGGTAATCCATTGGTGTAGCTAATTTTTTGTAATCTATATTCATTTTTAGTTCCTTGTTTTAGGTAAAAGGTGATCCAAACTGCCATCATTTAACCAGATATAAACACGGCTAGCCTGGGATACTCCGCAATTTGTGCATTTATTAGGGCTGGGAAGGTTAGAATACTTTGGATTTAAGCTGGCCCATCTCCAGAATACCATTTTATCAACCCCAAATTTCTGAGCACACTGTTTCATACCAATTTTTTCATCCTTTGCGTGTTCGCAGATGAAGCGGAGCCGTATATTTTTGTTTGTTACTTTGAATTTTGTCTTGTTTTTCATGGTTATTTCCCTTTCATATACCCCCAAAGATAACTTCAGGAGTATACAAAAGTCAAGGTTTTTTAATTGTTATTTATTTTGCTGAAGCTGGATTTTTCTTTACAGTTTTTTGTTCATCCTTTGTAAGCATAAACCATTTACAGTAATACAACCCGCTCTCATCATATACGTTATTATATTGGTCAACCTTAAATTTGCTTGTTACCTGTTTCATTTTTTTACCTCCTTATTTCTTTTTTAAGATCGTCCTGCGTTTCCAGGGTTATCAGACATTTCTGAAGGGAAGCATAAAGTTTTATTCCCTGTTCCATATCAATCTGTTCGCCATTGATTTCTATCATATCTCCGGCCAGGGTTGCTTTCGGGTTAAATTGTCCGGGTTCATATTTACCTTCGAGATATCCTTCTTCATAGGCTTCATTTTCTTCTATTGTGTAGTAATTTTTCATTTCATTTCCTTTTCTTTTAATTGTTTCATTCTTAAATGTCTTACGTAAACCTCATCCGGATGAACACTTAAAGAGTCCCCGCCTCTTGTCATAAACGTAACATACCCATCTATTTGATTACATCTGTGTGATAGGATTATTTTTCCCGTCTTCTTTTCCCTTACATTAAAAGCAGGGAAAACAAGTCTCTCTATATGGGTGTGAGCATCTGAAATGCATATTTTATTTATAGATTTACTTATGTTTTCGGCTAATTCGTAATCATCTAAAAGGTTTATTTTGTCACTTGCAAATAACTCTTTTATTGTTTTTGATGGCCCGAAACAATGATGAATATCAAAATTCAGTTGATAATATCTTTGTGTTTTCGTTTCTTTAATTAATTCCATTTTATTTCCTTTGTTAAAGTATGATTGAATACAGGATTGTAATTGTTATCGCAATTATTGTATTAATTATTTCGTTCATTTTTAGTTCCTTTGTTAATTGTTTGGGTTAAATATCTCCATCTTTTATCATATCATGGTAAAGGTCGGCCCTGTAATCTGCTAAATCCTGTTTATATTCCAGGGAGTGTAGATTTTCACAGTGATCGTATATCTCATCTAGTATAGTATCAAGCTGTTTTGTAGTGAGTGAGTTTACAGAGATTTCAATTTCTGTTTCTTTTCCATCCACTATTAAAAATATGATGTCTAGATCATCTATATCATGATATACGATTATGTCCGGTTCAATGTCCTGGGTTATGGTAAGGTTTTTTTCTTCGTTGTCTATGAATGTTTTAAATTTGCACATTATATTTTATCCTTTGTTAATTGGGGTTAATTCTTTTTTATCTACATACCATTTATTTTTAGTCCATCCTGAATTAATAGGACGCACTAAAACATGATTTTTCGTTTCACTGATTATTTTAACAGTAAAAGATCCGCCTAAACCGGAAGGTATAGTGTATAATATTTGGCTTTTGTTCATTTTATATCCTTCGTTAATTGTTCGCCAGGGTTTCCCCTGGCTATGGTTGTTTATTTATTGTTTATATGATGTTTAAGGATATTACCTTTCTGTTTGGTATTCTGTTTGATTTTGTCATAGGCTATTTTACCTTGACTCTGTTTTAAACAGGCTTTTGCAAAACAATCCGGACAATCATATTTACAAGGTCCGGATGTACTTAAATTCAAGCTTGATATATCTCTATTAACGTTAAAGATAAGCTTAGAGCATAACCTACAGGCTGAACATCCTTTGCCTTTGCTATCACAAACATAAGTGAAATTGGGTAAGAATTCCGGCTTAAGCTTTTGATATGGAGAAACATATTTGTATTGGTTACGATATTCAGGCAAAACATATTTATTCATAGTTTCTTTTTTCCTAAACCTCATTACAGTAACAACTATGTAGTAACCTAAATTAGATAGTGTTCTATATAAGTTTTCGTGATTGTAACCAGGAACATATTTAAGCCGGACAAATCCTACTTTAGATTTATTAATCAGCTTTAACTTTTTCAGATATTCGGGTCTGTATTCTATGTCTGGATTAATAGTTACTACTATCTTATAGGGATTTGAGTTGATATTTTTGGCAGTAATCTTTGTTATAGTTTTAATATTGGAGTTTATAAAAGTGAGTTTTCCCCTTGTCAATCCAGGGATTTGATTAAATTCTTTTTTTGTGGCGTTAAAGTTATTCATAACACCTATTCGGATTGTGTTGTCTTTATTATTCATTTTATATTCCTTATTAATTGTTCGTAATTTTCAGCGTACACACTTCCAGCACCTTCGCAGTCTTCATATAGGTTGTAATCGCTGTATTCTTCGTTGGCCAGTATAAAGTCCAGAATGGCACCTAAATAATGGCCATGATTTTCCAAGTCTCTGAAATACTCGCCCATCCATACGTCGTAATCGTTTGAGTATGAAGAAATAAAACCGGAGCGACTTGTATACCTTACTTTTAAATAGTCGCTGAATGCTCTTTTATTATTGTTGATGTATTTACGCATATCATTAATCCCTATTTTGGTTATCTTCATTTCCACATTAATAGTGTCACTGTAAAAATTATACTCTCGGGGTGAATGCAAAGCCTGGAACAGGATTTTTATAGATATACCAATTTCATTTAATTTTGCCTCAATGGCGTTAACCGCTGATTTGCTTATTTCCTGATTATATTCTTCATAGTTCCATTCGCAATCATCATAGCCAATTTCGGGGAGGTTTTTTTCCATCCTTTGTTCATTTATGTACTCTATTTCACTTGTTTCATCCGGTTCAAAAAACGTATTGTAAAAACCGGGAAATACTGGTAAATATGTTTCTATGTTCATTTTATATTCCTTTGTTAATTTGTTTAGTCTAAATATTCTAGGTTAACTACTCTTTTACTGTCAGTATTACTATAGGAGCTAATAACCTGTTTTAATTCCTTGTAATTATCCCATATTACGGTTACTGTTTTACCGTTTTGAAGTGTTAATTTGGCTTTTGACTTCATGATATTATATCTCCCAATAGTCTAAAACTGTTACTGAATTTTGATAGTCTGCAAAGTTTTTGTATTTCTTGACGGTTCTATAGTCTCCCCAATTAGGGCACATTGTAAAGCCTTTTTCTATATCGCCGATATGCTTACTCATTTGATAGCCATTACCGCTTTTTAGGTTCGGTTTGTGCACTGTGTTTACACTATCCCGGAAGAGGTCGGACTGTATAGTGCAAATTTGCCCTTCTTTATTTTCAATAAATACTTGACTAATTAAGCCAGTTTGGAAAGCATAAACTTTATATCCCTTACTCTTTGCAATGTTTACAGCTTTTTCTAATCTATCCGTTTTGAATTTGTTCATTTTTATTTCCTTGTTAATTGGTTTACTTTAAACTTATGATTAAATCCCCAGCGGACTCTATTGCCGTAAAGTGTATACCTTGATTAATTAGTCCAGCGATAAATTCAGAGGCTAGTGCCATATCTGAGAAGATTATTTCTTTATTCATTTTGTTCCCTTTGTTATTGGTTTTTGGTTATATTATTCGCCGTCTAATTCACTTATTATTTCTATTTCATCTATAAGGTTTTCGTCTATGTTACAGTACAAACAACCCTCTAATTCATCTCTATTTTCAAAGCTGCCCATTGCAACGTGATCATGACTTGACAGTATGTTTATTAATCCGGCTGTGCTTAGTTCGGATATCATGTTTTTAATTCTGGTTTCTTCTTTATTCATTTTTTACGCTCCTAAGTCATTTTACCGTGATTTTCCATTAATTCAATCTGTGCTTTGTGCTTTGTGCAAAAACCAATCTCATTATTGTGAGTGCGCTTACCGCATCTTTTTCCGTTGGTGAAAATACCGGAGCATCTATTGATTCCCTGTTTTTTTAATTCTGACCACTTCATTTTCTTTCTCCGGTTATGGATTAATAAATTCCTCTATCATTTTATCTTTAAGCTTCAAAGCGTCCTCATATGTTCCATCCGTTTCGCCTTGTATCTCGCAATCATCGGTATCAATAATGGATACGAACCATAATTCTAAATCTTTATCGTAATCTATTGAATATTCCATTTTCGCTTCCCTTTTTCTAGGGCAAGTATAGCAAGAGTCTTCTAAGCACTTAGTATTGCAAAAAGTATTGAATTCCATGCTATGATAAGGGTAAATTTCCCTTTTTTTTGTAGCTTGTTTCTTGTTCATTTTATTTTCCTTGTTAATTGGTTTAAGTGTTTCTTTTTGTGTCCAGTTTTTTTGTTAGTGTGGACGGCACTATCTTAAACCTTTTAGAGTAAATCAGAGTGTGCCTTAAGCCATTCTTTGTCATTACTCTTTATTATTACTAGGCTGGTAAAAATCTGACTCCCTCAGTGGGGTAATCCTTCAAGCTCTTGTCTCAAGCTCTGTTATTAATATACCACCATATACTCAAGTATACAAGTACTTTCTTCCAAATGTTAATCGTTTATACCTATTAAGAATGAGATTTTAATAGGCAAATCCTATCAAATGATGTATACTAAATACTGATAGACCTAAGTACAAGAGAGGTAATGACTTATGAAGAAACTAACTCAAAAGTATAGGATTGATACCATTAAATCAGCTCTATTAGCTGAATTAAGTGATACTAAAGTTAATGGCAGAAGTAAAAGAGGTTTACTTACAAGGGCACTTGAAAGAGTGAATGACTTACTTAATCATCCTGATCCTGAAACCTATGATAAAGGTATTGATAAACTGCTTAAACTACTTCCTTATTGCCTGCCAAAAATAGGTTATGACAAACCGCTCATAACCAATGATAGAGGGAATAATAGTACAGATGGTAATACATTCCAGCAGGTTAATATTTACCTGGAAAACCGGGTTAAATCACTGTCAGAACTAAAAGAGATTAAAGAAATAAAGGATATTACTGATAAACCTGATGAAGCTGATAAACCTGATGAATAGAAGTAAATAGAAGTAAATTCTAACTCTCTCCGCCTTTACACCACATTCCCGGGTACGTATTCCAGTACGTATAAACTACGTATTAACCCCTACATTCAAACCACCACATTCTAAATAACCTCCAAACTCTAAACACCTCACCCAAACTATCTGTAAACTGTCATAACTCCTGATATCTCAATGCCTTACAAGCTTTTACCCCTTCGGCGGTTTCGGGAGCGGGGGTGCAGCTGGGGGAGTGTATGCTTATATACCTGACCGCTTCTCTTCCTCTATTACTTACCTCTGGTAAAGCCTGGATTCGAGTCTTTCGTAGAACTGCTCCATTCTCACTCCATTGAGCGTTGCTACTTTAAGCTTAAGCCTTTCGTCATACTTTTCACTTGAAGTAGTCGAACTCACCCCTTGCCTTTCCCATGTTGAACTGCATTTTGTGTTTGGAGTCTTGTTTTTCAGATTTTTTAGCTTGAGCGGCTCTGATTTTTTCATTGTGTTCTTTCATTAACTGGGCTATTGATTTTTGTGGCATATTATTCCTTTATTTGTATGAAACTCCATCGATAATAGGTTTGTACGGCTTCATTTTCTTTTCATCCCACCACCCTGAGTCTTGTTGGCACTTCATCACATGGACGCAGAACTCCTCGAATGGAACTCTAACTATCCCTGGGTTTGTGAGTTCGCCCTCAACATACACCTGAACATACTTAATTTTCATTTTTTCTCCTTTGTAGTAGTAAGTCGATATAGTTATCCCTTCTAGTCATCAGTATGTAGTTATGAGCATTAGACACCCTGGTTGCTTATTAAGTGTGTTTCTCATGTCTATGGATTAGCCTTTCTATTAGTTTGTAGGAGTCTCGCCTCAAAGTATTGGTTTGTATTAAGGAGTGGTTACCACCGCTATATCCAGCAATGTTGACAGTTTCTGTCCCAGTTTCGCCAGCTTGGTTATCCTTTCGGCCCTGGTGGTGCAGAGGTACTCCGGCTATCAGCCTTCCGAAGAAGACCGACCCACCCTCTTTCGCTTTATCAATGTTGGGCATTGACTAGGTACTCAGGCAGGGTTTCTTTCTTTTTGGGAATGCGGCTTGACTTCTTATCCTTTCTTGACTCTAAGTTTATGATGGGGTGGCGAGTCAAGGTTGGCCCTGCAAGAAGCAACTCAAGCAGTTTTAACCCCAGTGATTATTAATATAGGCAGTTCTTACAGTTTTCAAAGCACTTTTTTATATTATTTTTAAATATTATCGAACAGTGGGTGCAAACCCATGTCCCAGGTGCCCTTAAGAGTGTCATCTCTCCACATTTCGAACAAATCTCCATAACACTAAGATATACCTTTATTTATGAGATGTCAAGTCACCGGTTCATAAGTCTGTTCAAAGATATCTGGCTTGCAGGGATAATATTCCCCCTGGACACCTTTAATTATGTAATCTACCATTGACACCACTACGGGGATTTTAAGGCGCACCTGGATTTGAACCAGGAACCGACAGACTCAAAATCTGTCATTCTACCTATTGAACTATACGCCTGTTTTAATCATTTGTCCTCCACTATCCAGTGTTCTTTGCTGTCGTCCTTCAAATATCTATTAATGTCACTTTCATCGTATTCGCTGTGAAAATACTTCATCCCATACTTAATAGACTCATAGCGGAGTTTATGAAGAGCATTTCTTAAATGATCTGCTCCGTGGTCATTAAGTCTTATCAAATGAGATTCTATATCTTTGATAATCTCATCAAGCAAATCCTGTTTTCTCTCTTGATCCAGCCCTTTTTCATTAAGTTGTGCGCTCAGCTTGGTTATCATACCCTGTAATTGGTCAATGCGAGTTGTCATCTTACCAATCTCCGTTCCATGCTCATTTAAACAATCAAAAGCCCCTTCTATCGAAAATTCATAGATTTTACTGTCCATTATGGCCTTACCCCGCTTCCAAAGTTTCTTGGGAAGCCACAACCTGGAGCGTCCCCATTTCCCATACCCTCTGATACACTAAATCCATCTCCAGAGGCCCTTCCATATCCGTATCCGTCACGATTCATCCCATATCCATCACCAGAAGCGTCCCCGTAACCATACCCCAGGTCATTACCAAAACCGCTCCCGACATCAGCGTTCATTATGCCCGCCATACTTCAACCCCCTTGATGGACTCCTCAGCCTTCTTTGTGCATGGGATTATCTCAGCAATATCAGTCAAGTATGTCTCTGGAACTTCACAAGGGAAACGACAGTCTTCAGGTTTCTTGGTACCTTCCATAGCCAACTGAGAGAGACTTGCCGCCCCAGCCCAGTACCATATGCGCCTGGAATCGTATACAAATCCCTCTTTGCCAGGCTTACTCATATCGAAATTTCCAGCGAAAACCCCAGCGTGCAGGGTTCTGACAATGCAGTATTCATCATTGATTATTTCCATTTCATTTCTCCTGTTGAGTTGTTTTGAGCGTGTCTTTCTTCCATTAGCTGAAGGCTAACCTCCGACCTTAAGCATCCACATGACCTCGTGTTACCATTAATCAGAGCGCTTCTGAATACAAAAATTTCATTACCACAATCGCAACGGCACAGCCAATGTACTTTTGAGTGGATCATTTTGTGGTAAAGGGGTTTTAGCCGTGTGAACTTATGGCCTGTCAAATCTTTTAGTGCAATTATATCGTTAGCCTCTTTTCTCAGGCATCCACAGGATTTTGTATTACCACTAATCAATGAATAGCTTAATACGAAAATCTCACTTCCACAGTCACAGCGGCACATCCAGCGCACCTTTTTGCGGATTGTCTTATGGTAAAGGGCAAGCAGCCGTGTGAATCTCTGGCCAGTCAGGTTTCTAAGTGCTGTCATTAGCAGAACCTTCCCTTTCTTCTTTCTTCCATAAGCATCTCCACCTCTTTGCTTTTAAATGCCAATCTTTTTTCCAGCAGTTCCACCTCTGTCTCAAGCTGCACAACAGTCGAATATTTAACCCAGTAACCATCGTCAACCACCACCGCCATCTCATACGAGAACATATTATACCTGGTTATCTTCACGGCCTTTAATTTCTTCAAATGTCGGCAGCAACTCCTTCCGCAGCCGTCTATTCTCCTTCATAAGGGCCTTAAACTGAACTTTCAGCTTCTCATAGTCATCCAGCTTCTTGAGGATATCGTTCCAAGCAAGATTCCTGATTGTATAGCCATCCTCTTCAGCCATTCTCGCCCTTAGCTTCTTCCAGAGCCGTTAACCGCTTATTAATGTCCAAAATGGCGCAAGTCATGCTGTGCCACTGCAATGCTGTCAATTTTATCGGCTGCATGGGCCTCAGGTCGTTCTCATCAAGATAAAGTATCGATTTCTTCTTCTCAGCGTCAACTGGGACATTCCGCCCCAGGATTTTACCGTCTTTCATGATTATTCCTTGATTAATCGTTTTTGGATCATTTCTTTCTTTATCTTATGCATTTCATATGCAAAACTGCTCCCGGTAACGCTCATAACCCCATCAATCTCAAGGTATTCCAGATAATTGTCAGGATTGACGCTGCCGGTGGCTATAAATCGCTTCTGGAGATGCAAAAAGGGCGCAATAACAGTCCCAATGTCCTTGGCAGGGAAGATCTTCACCACATCGACCAACTGGATGGCCTTCCATATCTCATTGGCAGTACAAGCCCCCGGGATAAACGGCATCCCATCGCCAATAGCCTCCTCAATTACAATCCGGCTCGTTATCGGGGTGATAAAGAAGTCAGCCCCAGCCTCTTTGGCCTTATAATAGTCATTCAGATGTAAAACGGTCCCTGCACCCACTATCATACCGTTATCCTTGCACTCCTGGATGATTTCCTTAGATTTCGAGTGCCTCATTGTCACCTCACAGATGTCATCCCGGTGATCAGGGAAAATCCCGTCATTATAAATAGGGACTACCTTTTTTTCTGCCAAAATATCGAAAATCTCTGTCATATAAACCTCACTATTTTGTCTTGTTCCCAGCCTTTAATGATTTTTCTTTCCTTTAAAGGTTCGTGACCCCGAATGGCCAAGTATGTCGGTGTGTCATCGTCCCAATAATGGATTTTACGCTTTGTGAAAAAGTCAAACCCGATAATATCAATCTTTTTGAACCTTTTTAGGGCCATCATTATCGTGAACATACCGGTTGTCGGCTCAACACCCAGCCAGGTGCGGACATTCCGCATCCATATGATGTCCTGGTTCTTATGAGGCCCTGAAAACGCCCAAACCTCTTTTATACTGGGAAATTTCTTCCGGGTAGAGGGAACATTCTTCTTAGAGCCAATTAATGCCCAAATATCTATCTTTTTACCCCTATTTTTGACCTTATAAGGCTTATCAAGGTGGTTTATCCGGATTACGGTGTCATAGGAATCGATGAGCTTACCCTTCCCGACTATTACTCCGTTACCTACGATGATTACCTTAGCCACTCAAGCTTCCCTTCATCAACAAGCTTTTCGATATAAGCCTTTTCGTTTAGTACCGGGTGACTTGTGCTGTAATTATTGGCCAGCATATGCTTGCCCCAATAGTGGTGCAGACCCTTCTTTAAGAACCCATAACCCACAATGCTGAATGGAAACCGGTACCTATCCATTGCCGCCCTTAATGACATCCAGCCCAAGGTAGGAGATCCCTTCACCTCGTCATAACCCTTGTAAATGTAATGCTTTCCACCCATATTCCCCCGGTAAATACTGAAGTTCCAGATATCTATCCCAGGACGCTTCTCATCCTTCTTCAGACCGACAGCATCCCCACGGACACCCCATATGGTGGTTTTGTAGCCGGAGTCATCATTGCGGTTCAAGTACCCGCTTCCCATCCGGATAACGACATCATGGGCATCAATCTTCTCAGCCATGTCTTTAAAAGGTCCATTAGCAACCAGAACTACTGAAGCCATAAGATATCCCCCTTATCGATATATTTCTGAACTAATCGGCCCTCGGCAGCAGGCTCCTCATAAGTAGGGAGTGACCACCTTTCCATTTTGGCTATAACATTGTTTATTTTGTGATATTTAGGATCATCTTTGATTTCGTCATAAGAATACAGTGCCGGTCTGCAATAACCGCTTTTATTTTTGAAGTTGTCAAAGTTAAAGCCAATAAAGGTAATCGGAGGCCCAAACATCTCTAAAGCCTGAAAAATGGCGACTATACCAGCCCTAATATAGGTCCCGGCCTCCCTGGACCTTTTTTCTTTAATAGATATATTAAACGGAAGGAATTTGACGCTGGCTGGATACTTTTTTCTCAGAAAATAACCATCGAAACAAATGTCAGTTTTTGTTCCAACATCATCTTTATAGTCTTCCAGGGACTTATAGGCGTAGTGCTTCATCCGGCAAACGATATCATATGAGTCAATTACCGCCCCCATTCCTTTTATTGGAGCGTTTCCGACTACAATGACTTTTCTTTCCATAGCAATTCGGCTAATTTCCAATCAGTTTCAGTGTCAATGTCAGTGGCTTCTTCCTCGGGGATTGTAAATGGGATCCAGTTTTTCCCAACCAACCTCCCGGAAAGGGCCATATAATCACGATCAACTTTCGAACAAGCGAAATTAATCTCAAATAAGTTCCTGATGTTCTGGCTTTTTGGCTGTTTTTCGGGGTTATACAGCGGCTCGATGGAGTTATTGCTGTCCTCCCATAAAAACTTGTGGACCAGATTGATGGTGTTGATAGATTTACAGTCACCGAAAATGGGTGAAAAATAGGGAGTCTTCAAAACCCTCTCGATAGACTCGTCACTTATCATGGGGCTGGTACAATTGCAGAACAGGATGTCATCGCAGTCCATTTCTTCAGCCACATTTGCATAGACCTCATGGATATCAACAAATGATGATGCGTAATACTTCCTTCTTTTAACAGTCTCCGCCCCACATGAATGGGCCAGCATAAGGATAATCTCATCCTCAGAATTGACAACCACACTCTCCAGGCCGCTGATGCGTTGCAGTTGTTCAATCTTCAGCCGCAATATGGATTTACCAGTATCAGCAAAGTTCCTGACATTCTTATGCTTAACCCTTACTGAACCGCCCCGGGCGATAATTAACGCTTTAGTCCTTCTTTTCAACTTGAATTACCTTTCCGTCTTCGATTAAAAAACCCATCAATTTTCTCTCAAGCTCGATATCGTAAGGGTGTGGTGTGGGCCTTGGCTCCCTGTTCCAAAACCATCCCTCCCCGGATTCATAAAAGCTGTACCCAACAATGTGGATAGGGCATTCAAACCTCTGCATAGTCATATATAGCGTCAGAAACCCTTTTGTAGGGTGAAATCCCCTCTCAAACATAGAGTATATCTGACCCATGAAATCTTTCCCGGGATACAGTATCTTATTGCCGTATTTAACTCGGAGTTCGTGGTTCGGGCCTTTATTGCCCCTCTCCTGGCTGAACGTCCATATCTCTTGGGTAGTGTGGATGTTTTGAGGGATGCACATCCAGTCACGGATATATCCAGTAGGAGCAACCCAAATAGTCAGTTTTTTGCCCACATCATCGATAAATGGTGTGATATCCGCATGATGCATCCGGATAATAATATCATGCTGGTCAATCTCTTTGCCTAACCCTTCTATCGGTCCATTTGCAACTATAACCACTGACATTTTTTCCTCAACCGTCTACTGATAAATACAATCTACTATATAATAAGGGGGAATGCAAGCAAAAAAAAGAAGGCCAGGGAAATGAATAAAACCCGGCCTCTTTTTTACATAACAATTAACCCAGGAACGTGGGTATTACTATAATACACAAAATTCTGGCGTAATACAACAAAAAAATGATATATTAAAGACAATGAGCGATCAGCCAATTACAGTGGCAGAAATTGTACGTAAGCTTTCTCTGTCTGACTTCGTAGATACTTTCGGAAATATATGGATGCCGGAACTCAAAGGTGTCGGCCCCTGGCAGACCTGGCCAAAGCAAATGCCCATGTGCGAGATGATGGATAGGTGCAAGTTCCTTTTTCTCCCAAAGGCAAGGCAGATAGGCGGTTCAGAATATGCAGCCGCAAAAGCCGTTAAAACTTGTATCGGGGAGCCAGGGGCCGAGGTGATTATCATCTCCAAGTCAGAGGTGGACGCTAAGTATTTTATAAAGAAGAGGGTTATGCAGTTCCTCAATAATCTTCCGGTAATCAAGGATTTGCCATGGGGAGGTTGGGAACCTTTCGTGGAGAGGGTGGAGTTCAAGAATGGTTCCTGGATAGAGTCCCTCACTTCTTCCGAGGATGCCGGCAGGGGCCGGACACCCAGGCTGATTATCATGGATGAAGCTGCTGCCATCGAACACGCCAGACAGATATGGAAAGCGGCGAACTCGGGTGTCGAAGATAATCCGGACGGGCAGATGATAGTCATATCTAATTCAGCTCACGCCTCCTGGTTCAATGAGATGTTAAAGAAAATATATATGAAACAAACCCGGGGCCTGGACCTGTGTTTCCTGAACTGCTACACCCACCCGAAAAGGGATGCGACCTGGAAAGCCAGAAAAATAACTCAATATGATAATGAAGTAGATTTCTATACGGAATACCCGGAAACCATCGAGCATATGTTTCTCAGGCGGGAAGGGGCAGTATATCCGGAGTTCGACAGCACTGAAGGGGGCCGCCATGTTAACAATTTTGAACCGGACTGGGCAAACAGATACTTTTACCTCTATGATCATGGATTTGTTCATTATTCAGTTTTTCTGCTGGGCCTATACGATCCTTACAATGATCACCTTTTTATCCTTGATGAACTCTTCCGTGCGGAGATGGACCTTAAGGGTGTGGCACAGGATATCAATAAAAAGATTTACGCATGGCGGCAAAAAGGAGCATCCCACAATCCTTGGAAGAAAATAGCAGACACATCCATCTTTGCCAGGAAAGGCCAGAAGACGGTGGCAGACCTCCTCAGGGTTTACACGAACATCTCATTTACCAAGTCCTTTAAGTATGATGAAGAGGGTTCGCAAGCATTGGTTCAGGCCCGGGTAAGAGAGAATAAAATCACCATCCACCCCCGCTGTCGGGAAACCATCCGGCAAATGAAAGATCTCTGTTTCGATAAAAACGGAAAAGCTGCGGACCTTGAGAATGATGCGCCGGATCTCCTACGCTATATTTGCGCCGAGTTGAACCAGGAGAAGCGTCCGGAGCCTAAAACCAAACCCAAGGCTTACGACCACAAATTCAATAAGTACAAAAAACAGTCCGTTTTCGCTGATTTGTACGGTATTTCCAAAGGTTCCCAGGGCGGAGGTAACCCCAAAGCCTGGCAAGGTTTGTAATTTATCCACACTATCAACACCCCATAAGTCGTTATCTGGTGTAGACATATACCCCAGTATAGAAATCTATTAACATAAAAAAGTCCTTGCCTGTTTGAGGAATTTGAGTGTATATTAATTATTAGACTCCTATAGCCTAGTGAAAGGGCCGACAGGTATGAAAAAACGTGAAGTAAGATGTTCTAATAGGGTAGAAACAAAAGACCACCAGAAAGTAACGTGCGATTCATTTATAGCAGAATTGGGAGAATTTGAAATTATCATCAACTGCCGTAAATGTAAAGCATCATATGCGATTTCTCGCAAAGCCAATGGCAAATACGAAGCCAGGGGTTTTTTAAGGGAGAAACTTCTTACCACAAAGAAAAAAGGATAAATTATGGCATTACACGGACTCGGGGCAGTATACCCCAAAATTGGCGGAGCCGGAACGGTAACCAGTGTATCAAGGCTTGATCTTGGTGATATCGCTGCTGCTGCTCTTACAACTCCCACTGCAACCAAAGCTACTGTTACTGCGGTAACGGCTGGAATGGGTTACTTGGCAGTGACGATTGATGGAAGCAGCTTCAACTTAATGACCTGTCTTGACGCTTAAACCAATCAAAATACCGATGGGGGTTCGTGGAAACGGCCCCCTCACCGAAGAAGAGTTCTGCAAGCTCCTGAGTGATGCCAACGGTGGCGCAAAAGTGGAGATAAAAGGGTTCACGCCCATTGATGACGCAGATTATTTAACAAAATCAGTAGCACAGCTTCAACAGGATCAAGGTAAAACCATGAGGATCAGTAGGCAATTAAGAGATAATTTGGCTGAAATGAGTACGGGTTTGAAAATAGAGTCAAATCAAAATGCAGTTCCCGCTCCGACAGAGGAAACTTTTGAAGCAGAGGAACGATTGAAAGAGAACCTTAGTGAGATCAACAGAGAAACAGAAAGGCTCTCCCTGGGAAAAGAAACACCGGCGAGGTATGCAGAGATTTGCTTTTTCTTCAAAGGATATCCGATTGCTTTAGCGAATGATAATACCGCATGGGTTTATGAAGATGAAAAATGGAGTCCGCTGAAAGAAATGGAATTTCCCGGGCTACCGCAACCTGGACAGTAATATGGCTTTTACAGCACCTGATGGAACATCGACACCAGTATTTATAAGGAATATTTTCCACTCCTATTATCAACGGAATCAGAAGTTTAGAGAAAGAGAAATCCGGAACTGGAATATGTTTTCCGGAGTGGACCATAAACAGTGGGATGACCAGTCATACGCACAGTTACTGGAAGAGAAACGCCCCCCTCATCAGGTAAATTTCGTACAGAATAAAGTATTGACCCTATTAGGCAATTTCCTACAGAATGAATTTGAAGCCAGATATGAAACTGAATTGGGAGTTGAAAACGATGGTGCCTTACTTCTGAACTCACTTTATTTCCAGGATAAAGACAGGGGTGATTGGAAAAAGGCAAAGCGCAATTTCTACCTGGGCGGCCTGGTAATTCGCAGTGCAATGGAAATGTACAAGGATTATAAAACTACCGAACTGGGGACCGTAGGGATGCGGTATCTCAATCCGAACCGGTATATGTTCGATCCGGACTGGGAAAGTGATAATATTAATGATAACGAATATATCCCCATGTTTGCCTGGATGAAAGCACCTGAAATCGAAAGGATATTTGGGAAAAAGTCTGAAGAAGTTAGGGCCGCCAAAGAACTGTATAAATCTGCCGTGGCCAACCAGACCGATGAAGGCACCATTGACAAACTGGTTGACACCTCTCCCATGTTCTATGATAGGGTTAACAATAGATATCTTGTTATTCAGTTACTTTATAAGGAATACCGAACCCGCCAGACTCTGGTGGATGTAGAGGCAAATAAGTTCCTACCCCAGATGAATGCTGAAGCCACCCGGGCGATGATGGCCGTAAGGGGTGGTGCGCTAAAAGTTATCAGTAATCAGGAAGTTGTAATCAAAGTGGTTACCGCTGCCCCGGGCCTTTCGTTAAGCCTGAAATTAGAAGACGGTGAGCATCCGGTGCAGATAGGAAGGTATCCTATTTTTGTATGGTCAGCACTCAATCTACATGGAGAACGTCAGGGTGTTGTTGATGTATTGTCTGACTTACAGGAAATTTATAACAAAAGAGAATCGACTTTTACACATTGGCAGACAACTGATCTTAATGGCGCAGAGTTGGTCGAAGAGGACTTTTTCGTGTCGCCGGAAGAACTGAATAATTATGAAAATTACAAAAATGTTCCCGGTAAAACTTTCAAGGTTAAAGCTGGAGGCCTTACCCAGCAGAGAGAAGGAATCTCTAAACGACCAAGAGGAACTCCGCCAAATGATCTCCACACATCTGCCGACAGAGCTTTCAATATGGCAGACTCTGTTTCGGCAACTCCACCGGCAGTATCGGGGGGCGAGGGAAAAAGTGGAGAATCAGGACGGCTCTTTGAAGCTAAACGACTTCAAGCCCTTGTCGCTCTTGAACCTCTCTCGCAATCTATGCAAGACGCTGAAAGGGAAATAACAGAAGCCTATTTTTACATGGCCAAAAATACTTATTCAGGCGCACCGAGGAAGATATTCAATAAACAGAAGAATCAGGTTATGTTCCTGAATATGCCCACCAATGACGGGCGTGTTATCAATGATATCGCAACCATCCAGAGGATGAATGTAATCATCACACCTTCTAAGTCCGGCGTATCAGTAAAAAGAGAATTGCTGCTGAAATACAAAGAGGCGTTGGAAGTTATCCAGAATCCTATTCTGCATTCATATGTGGAAATGTTGCTGGTCGGTGTGCTGCCGAACATACCTGAAAACGAAATTGAAATGTCCAAGATGCTGGCGAAGATTTTTGTCGATGTACAGGTCGGACGAACAGAAGCAGAGAAATTACAACTTCAACAGGCTATACAGCAGATCCAATCACAGGGTATGCCTGGACAGCAGGGAATATTACCACCAGGGGCAACTCCCCAGGAAGGTGGAGGGTTCTCGGCTGAAGGCGCAGCGATACCCAATCAAGGTGGTGTTCCCGTTGATGTTAACAAGCAAAATCAACTGAGGTAAATATGCCAGATTCATTATTTACACCAGAACAAGTTGCCAAAAAAAAGAAAAGGATTCATAATCCAGATGGTTCAGTATCGACTGAGATAACCAAAACTTTTGGTTTTACTATTGATGATGGTAGAACAATTTTCGTTAATATTCCTACAGTATGGAATGGAAAACGATTGAGCGATAAAGATGCGGTTAAGATGGCACAAAAAAAAGGAATAAAGTCTTTTCCAACTTTTTTTGTTTTGGAAGATGCAAAAAAGGCGGCGCAAGAAAGAAGCGATGCAATAGGAATGGAATTACAAAAAACACGATGAACTTTTTTACAACAAAAGAACTTAAGAGGGCAGTCATAGACTGTTTCCTTAAACCTATACTGAGGCAATCGGCAATGATTGTAACTCAACTAATTAAACGAACCATAAGAGCAGTCAAGAGAACTGTAACCAGAGGAGAAAAGGGATGAATATAGATCCGAAAACCGACACCGCAGTAGCGGAAGAGCCGAAAGGTTTAACAGAGGAGGAAATCGTTAGCCTGGTAAAGGGTGATATCCAATTGGAATCATTACCACCCGAAAAACAGGACCAATTTCACAATGAATATATAGCTGGTGAGAAAGACCTTCCCACTGATCCGGAAGATAAACAGTCTGATCCAAAAGAGACTGGGGAGAAACCCGAAGATACATCTACGGTAACGGAGAATGCTGAGAAGCCAGAGGATAAAGGACCGATTGATAAAAAGTCAGAGAGTGATGACCCTGAGAAGGCGGCCTTAAAAAAGTCCCTTTATGAAAAGAGTAATGAACTCAATGACAACAAACAACGGTTTGAAAGTTTAAAGAAACGACTTGATAATATTGAGAAGATGGGAGTCAAAAAAGCTCCGAAGTTGAAAGATGACGACATCTACTCGGAAGAAAATATGAAGGCAGTTCACAACCGGCTGGTAAGCCTGGAAGAGGGTCTGAGTAATTTCACCGCAGCAGAGAAGAAGTCAATCAACAAGGATATGGATAAGCTACAGCAAAGTATTCTTATGAATGAGATTACCAAGTTTCAGCTTGAACCCGAATCCCAGGGACTCAGGACGAACCAGTCTTTCGATAAACTGAATAAACTTTATGCCGAATTTCAAAATAAAATTGGCGGCCCGGAAAACAGACAGAAGTTTCTTACTGACCCTGAGTTCAGGAAGCAGAAAGAGGCTGAAGGTCATAAGTTTCCGATTTCCGAAGACGAATTCCAAAAGTACTCCAAGATAGTGGCAGTCCACAATTTCAAGGAGAGCCGAGGTTATCCCGATCATTCTTCAGCGTATTTAATGTGGTGTAAGGAAAACGGTGAATTACCAGATCCCGTCCAAAAGGCAGCGTCAGAATCGTCTGAAGCTACCACCAAGAAAATTATTGAAAATTCACAAGAAATTAAAACACTTTCCCCAACGGATGGTCAAGGTGGCTCGACCGGTATAACTCCGGAACAGGCACAAGCCTGGCTTACGGCCCACCCAACGCCCTCAACTCCTGACGAAATGAAAATCCTTAATGAGATTCTCAAGAAGTACGGAGGGGATGAAAATCCGGCGGGATAATATAGGAGAACCTCATGTATAGAGTATCAACCAATCTACAGCAGCAGTCTTGGGATGCCAAGCTCCGTGCTGAATCAATGACCGCTGATGTGTTCCAGGATTTTGAAGGAACCATTCCCGGCAACAAACCTCGTCTTCCTGACGGAATCGTAGCTAATGCGCCCCTTAGCCCAGGTAAGAATAGCCATGTTATTGGTCTTATTCATAATCTGGCTGGTGCAGGTGTAACTGGTCGTACTGATCAGGTCGGAAACGAAGTTAATGATGACACCAAAGACCTGACCGTCTATTCAAATGATGTGTCCCAGGCCGTTAACACTGAGCGTTATGGTATCGATGCCCATGACAAGAAAATCTATGGCATCATAGAAGGCGTTCAGCCCAGGCTCTCACGCTGGCATAAAGAAATCAAGGGTAAGTACCTCAGGGAAGCGATTGTCGAAAGATATTCCACTAACCTGGAAGCTGCTCCTGTTTCTCGGACCGCCAGATGGAATGAGAACATTCTGGCAACGGGTGTCGCTCTTTCCAGTCAGCCTTCATACAGTGCTGTAAATGCTACTTATGAAGAGGCTATTGGTGATGCGATAACCACCATGAGTGATAACACTTTTGATGTTGCGCTTCTGAATGCAATTCAGTATTATGCCAATGTCACTAAGAAACTGGAAAAGCTCGACAACGGACGGTACATAGTGCTGATTCCTTCTCGTCAGGCTGTTCTTCTCAAAGACCCGTCAAGCACAACTTCCATCTCTGGAGTTTTCAAAGACTCTCATGTTATGGAAGCTGCCAAGAATTCATATCGCCAGTACCTTGGTACATGGGGCGACCTGGATCTTTTCGAAGACACCAGGAGTCCTGTGATTGCTCTGACTGGTTCTAATGCTTCTTGGGATATCGCTGCATACTACAAAGGTGCCGGATCTGATGATGACCGTACCGGATTAACAGGAACTCTCGTAGATGTTGGAATGATTCTTGGTAAGGGTGCTGTAACGGTTGCCTCCCACGAACCTCTCCACTTTGAAGAGGAAATCCAGAACTATAAAAAGGTTGTTGGCGTAGGTGCCTTCGCCGGATATGGTTGTAACAGGACTATTTTTGAAGATGATACTTCAGATGCAAGTCCGGTTAACCAGAATTCTGCGTTGATCCTTTGCTCACAGCAGGCAATAACTGCCTAGTCATAAACCGGGGGTGGGTGTCGTGCGTCGACATCTGCTCCCACCAACAAAGCCCAGTAATGGGGTAGGAGGAAAAGATGGAATTAGAATACATACACGCTAAATATTTGGGATGGTCAAGGCCCCGTTCAACCAGAACATCGATGAGTGGATACATAGGTCCAGCAAAAGACAATATGTCTTACTCAGGGTTTTCGTGTGTAAAGGGAGAGATAGTCCATGCGTATCGTTTAGAGATTCGGACCAATGGCGAGTGTTACGTTCCCGATTTAACGAAAAACAGAAAGAGACTCCAAAAAAGGGTACAGCAGGGATTGTTTAAAATCTTAACGCCCAATATCGACCTGGATGAAAAATCTCCCTGTGATGTTTTGATAAAGACCTCACAAGCCCAGAACAGAGAAGCCGAACTCCTGGCGAAGATCGAAGAACTGAAAGGCCAAGCTGCCGAAAAAGAAACCGTAAAAACTCCAGTACGCAGAGGCAGAAAGAAGTCTGCCCAGAATACAATAAAAGCAAATAAACCGCTCGTATCCGCAAGGAAGGAAGAAGAGGTTCCTGAAACCAAATCTCCCGGCGTTCCTGTTACTGAGGGTGCGGCACCAGACATGGAATAGCTTATGCAAACATCCGCATTTATCACTTATATGGCCGACTTTTTGAGTACAGCGTATTCAAGAGCGGCCATTCTTGATATGACAAATAACGCTCAGAATGAGATATTGTCACATCCCAATGAATTGACCAGGATAACCCCGGACCCATATCTACATACAGGAATGACTGCAATTGCGGGGGGTGCCGGTAACAGTTCCGGTGATGCGGACTTTGTGGTGGGTAGCGCAATTCCCACTACAGTCCCGACAGCCGGATATCTCCTGGTAACCGAAAGCAGCACTACTACCAAGTATAAATATGTAAGTTATACCAGTGCCACCTTTACGCTGGCTGACGGGGTAACCCTGACTTCAACTTATACCACTGCCGCCTCATGTACTATCGATAATTTTGATATATTGGCTTCCGGAGCGTTGTTCAGTTCAGTCGCCAACTCTAGAACCACTCAATGGGATGTGAGGTCGGTTTCCAAAATTTATAGTTACCGGGATAGTTCCTATATGACCAGGCAGTATGGCCGGGAAGTAAAGACCTCATATAATCCGGATATCATCCCCAATTACAATGGAAATATCATTGAGCAGAGGGTTGACTGTATCGAATCGGTTGAGCCAGCCAGTAAGGACTGCCGACTTATCTGGTGGAGAGAAAATGACCCGGGAATAACGACAGCAATTTATGCTGCTTCAGCGCAGAGATGGCCGACCCAGGTTAGCGCAGAATCCGTTGCCCTTACGATACCCGATAGATTTCAGAGAGAGGTCCTTAAATGGGGAATACTGAGAAATGCTGAGTACAAAGCATACGGGCGTGACGACCGGCCTGAAGATAAATATAAGAGGTCTTTGGCTGAATTCCTGGCTTCTGTTTCCCATAAGGCCAGCGTTAAGAGATCACAAGTTACTCCGAGGTTTTAATGAGTTATATCAGGGATAAAACCAGACCCCAGGGCGATAGGCCCATTTTCCATGTTCAAAAGAACTTTGGCGGCGGTCTGAATGTTGATCTCCCTGCTTCAGACATCAATAAGAATGAGTTGAGCGTATCTGAGAATGTTATTGCCCATGACCGGTATATGGAAGGGCGCAGTGGGAGTGTGAAGATAAATGCTACCATGCCGACAGTCTCCAATTCCCTCCATTCGGTGAAACAACATACCGAGAATGGAGCGGAGATATTTCATTGGGGAGCAAAACTATTCAATAAATCTATAGACATTCATGGATATAATAGTGTTGTGGCTTATGGAGAATTTCCTTCTGCTGATGAAGTGTCAATTACCGCATCGGTAGTTGGCTCCGCCCAAAACGCTTATACAGTAATAGTATCTGATACCGTGTCTGCTGGTGCTGAAACAATTGTGTGGTCAGCTACGAGTGTTACTATCGCTTGTGAAGCTGGCGTATCTACGATTACTCAGATTTTGGCCGCTGCTGGTGGTGTGACTGGTACAGCCTGGGGAACATTAGCGGATGTGTCAGGCTCTCCAGGATCTACAACTATTGCGGCTATGGGTTCCACGGCTATGTCAGGTCTAAACGATGTTGTAACTGGTGTTGATGATTTTTTTACAATTAATTCCGCCTCTACACTAAAACAGTTTGGCGGTAATTTTATTCTGTACACTACCAGTGGTCTTTATATGATTGTTATTGATCAGGGCCAAAATAAATTCTTTAAAATCAATGAGCAAAAACCTTTAAGACTACTGGATATAATCACTGGAACTGGAGATTATAGGTATAGATACATTTTTACTTATTCCATTATATTCGATTCCTCTGGTGACCCCAGTACATCGGATACGGATCCAGACACTAATAATAGATACACTTCTAATCAAACCCTGATGTGGGAAGGCCCCATATATTCACCAGCAGACGAGAGGTTTAGTTTTTATATAGAAAAGAAAGAGCCTGGGGTTATAAATGCTGGCAATTCTGTTTCGATAGGATATAATACTATAAAATCAGACTTGACAAACCAGAGCCTTGGCCAAATAACACACCTATCCATTTACAGAACGCATGATTTGGGTGTAAACGGTTTGGATGATTTAAATAATAATAATTATGTATGGATAGCCGATGTACCCGTTAGCTCGACAAGTCCATATAGCGATGTAACTACAGAGGCACAACTGGATAGCAGACTGGTTGGTGGGGGGTATTTATATGACACCTGGGGATGGGAACCGTTGCCTAGTGGGGATGTAGGGGAAATAACCGATGCCTTTTTATTTACTGCCACCCGGGGAAATGAATATCTCTATTATAACCAGTTGGAAGACATTGAGCATATTGGTTATTATGCGCCAGCTTTTCAGTATAAGAAATTCGAAGACCAGATAAATATTTTGGCCGGAACCCCTGATATTCTGACTATCGCTTGTGAAAGTAGCACCCACATTTGCAGTTTAAACTTATGGACAAATCCTTTTGGTGAGGATGGCGTAGCAATTACTTTTGTTGCCGCTTTGAGTCATTTCACTCCTATTGACAGGACTATAGGTGTCAAGGATTACGGCAGTTTCGCTGAAGTGGAGCAGGGTACTTATATAGCCGTTTGTTCCGATAAATCAGTGAGGATCTGGGAGGGTGCTGGTTGGGGTGATGATCTGTCAAAAGACAAGGTTAATGACATTATTAAAAAAGTGGTTGAGGGTGTCAGTGTTGGGTTCTATTACAAAGGCGCATATTTGCTTTGGTATACTGATGATATTACCGCTACTCCGGCTAACGCTACTCCTACGAAATGCATACGATTATCCCTGAAGAAGGCTTCTGGCCGAGGTTGGACAAAATATACCGGTACTGATTGGCCGTTGCCCCCGCCCCTGACCGGAGTTTATGTTTATAACAATAAAGATTCTTCAGCTTATAATGGTGATGATTTACTTTTTGTTGTAGATGTCACGGATGAAGAGCGATATTGGATAGAGACTTTCGATGGTTCTACCAACATGAAAACACAGGACAACACCTCTTCATTTCCGATTAAAAAGTATTTCGGTGATAAGATGTCTGATGCTGCGCCGACAGGGGCAGGTACTGAGATAATCCCGAAATTCAGGGGTGCTGATGTAACTGGGAGCAGGGAAAGCTTTAATATTCTCCATAGCGAGAGCCATATTTACATGCGTGATGTAACGGCTCCGGTTACCCGGGCCACTCTCGCTATTGATGCCCTCGCCTACGTAGACAACTCCTCAACCCCCACCGAAACCGTAGGCAGGGTATCAGCCGGAAATGACATCCAGTTTTGGCGCAGGGTTGAAGGATCAAGAATCGCCATTGAATATGAGTTTAACCGGTCAGGTATAATTATCACCGGGACCGATACCAGATACAGGGTCCAGGACATCAAACGGAAGAGTAAGAGTGCGGTCCAGGCTGTTGCAGGTACTTTCCAGAACGAATGGGCAAGTGATCTGCTGCATTGGGTTTTCACCAGGCCCAAAGCCCTTATAGATAGGGTGACTGGCAAGACGTTCACCTCTAACGGGTCAAGCACCGAAACCTCCCCCGACAGCAGAAGCAAAGGGGTTAAGGTCGGTGATGCTCAGAATGCGTATGTTCTTTATGATAAGACCGCTGCAATTACCAACCTGGAAAAAACTGTTGGCGATTTTACGATCAACTTTTGGTGTAAAGATCCGACTTATACTACCGGTGAGTGTTTGGTGCTGACGCTCTCTAGGAATGATGATAATGATTTTAAGATTATCTTTTTGGATACCGACAATATACGTTTAAGAGATAACGTTACCAACCATGATATCAGCATTACCGCTATCGATGACGGGGAGTGGCACAATTTCATTATTGTAAGAAGCGGTACGACAGTGAGTGTTTATCAGAACAATGTTGATAAGGGTACAGCTACAATAGCAACGGCACTTGATTATTATAAGGCGGAACTCGGATAATGTACGCACCTGGAAGAGTAAATGTAAGAGGGAAGCTTAATCTCCAGCAATTGCAGAGAGAGCTTGATCTTATATCTAAAGAGACTCAGCAGCTTGGCAGAAACCTTACCCGGGATATTTCGACAAGCAGCGGTGGCCTTAAATTAATAGATGTTATTAATTATTTCCAAAGCAAGAATATCGATTGGGATGATATTGATTACACTTTTAATTCTGAAAATCAGGTGACGCAGAGAGTTTATAAGCGTGATCCTGGTGCATCGACTGTTGTTACGGAGGTTTTGGCTTATGATGCTTACAGGAATATTTCTACCAGAACTTTTACTGGAGAATTAGCAGAGACATGGACTTATACCTATACCCTGACCAACGGCGAAAGGATAGTGACTGACATCACGAAGACATGACTGATGATGATTTAAATGGATTTGGGACGAGGTTAAATAAAATGGAATTAACACAGAGTCAGCATTGTGTAAAGATTGAGCGTAATGAGGACGATATTCAGGACGCATATACAATCATAGGAAGGATGGAGAGAACTGTGAACGCAATGATATGGAAAATATTCCTCATGGTTTCAATCCCCACCTTATTACTGGCAGGGCAGTTTTTATGGAAGGCATCAAATAATGGGTAAAGATATCAATTGGAATCAGCAACAGGCCAGGGCTAACGCTTTTCAAAACCAATTTGATAACTGGAAGGTGCTGCTTGATGACAGGGATTTTTACAAGACTTATTCTGCTGAGCAACTTGAGGTCCGCAAAACCAAAGATCCCATATTTGCACAGGCTTTGCAGATTAAGGATGAACTTAACCAATGGGCAGAGGGGTTTGTAAATGATTTACCGGAATG
>PJEL010001035.1_pt1 | contig 29899 bp, 31 predicted proteins | sample 1853271 | NCBI WGS metagenome assembly PJEL01 (sample SAMN08108733, study PRJNA415343) | Invertebrate metagenome, whole genome shotgun sequencing project. | host: Globobulimina | place: Sweden: Gullmar Fjord | collected 2015-08 | reverse complement strand
TTGCAATTCCATCTGTACCAGGTAAGCGTCTATTCATCAGGACTACATCAAATTTGGATTCAGAGGCTTTTTCGAGGGTTATTACTTCAGAGTCAGCAATGTCAATATTGTACGTAATATCTTTATGGTCGTACAGAGCTGTTTTGATAACATCAATATCCGGAATGTTATCGTTGGCAACGAGAACAGACACGTTTTCTTTTGACATTCCTTTTTACCTTTTATTCATTATTCCAATTTGATAAATATAGTATTTAAGAAAGTATTTTTCGATAGATATTGGTATATAACATTATAACTTATATTTTCTTTACAATCAATGTAAATAAATCAAACATGGCTTGCCGCTGATTGACAAAGCACGGTATTCAAAACTATTATAAAAAGCTATAATTGTCTATTATGTTATATAACATAATTTTATTTGTATAACACTTGTTTGTCAAGATATATTTATGTGTCAGATCAGACTATGCAAAACTATTACTGCATTTCAAATAATCTCAAAATATATATATTATAACCAGTTAGAGATACCTTAAGTGGAAATATTAGACGGATTAGAAAATGTTAAACAGAATATACCTTACCCTGTCCTTACGCTCGGCAACTTTGATGGAGTACATCTTGGACACCAGGCAATATTCCGCATGCTCATTGACAGGGCAAAAAAGAAAAACGGCACATCAATCGCTTTTACATTTGCACCCCATCCTCTCAGAGTTATAGCACCTGAAAGAGCGCCGCGTCTTCTAACTACATACAAAAACAAAATAAAACTCATAGAGGATTTCGGTATAGATATTGTAGTCTGTGCTAATTTCACGAAAGAGTTCTCACGGATTAATGCCGAAGATTTTGTAAAAAAGATTCTCTGTGGTGTCCTCGGGGTCAGGGAGATATATATAGGTGCCAATTATTTGTTTGGTAAGGGTAAGAAGGGGTCGCCTGCACTATTAAAGGAAATAGGTAAAGATTGCGGTTTCAAGGTTACCGTACTGGATGAAATACAGATTAACGGTTCCACTGTCAGCAGCTCCAGAATAAGGGCCATTGTTGCAAAGGGAAACGTCGATGATGTTTCACAATATCTCGGTCGTCACTATTCAGTGGAAGGTATTGTAATCGAAGGTGCAAAACGGGGAAAGAGTCTTCTTAATACTCCTACTGCCAACCTTCATACCGCAAATGAAGTACTTCCCAAAGACGGTGTATATGCTGTTACAGTAGAACTCAAAGGCAAGACGTATGGAGGAGCTACGAATATTGGCATTAACCCGACATTTAAGGACAAAAGGTTCAGTATTGAAACTCATCTGTTTAATTATAAGGGAACGTTGCCGGGTAAAGACTTAAAAATTAACTTTATTAAAAGAATCAGGGATGAAATAAAATTCTCTGGCCCTGCAGAGCTATCAGCACAGTTAAAGAAAGATATTGCTGAGATAAAGGCTGTTCTTAAAGAGCATAATCTATTCTAATCACAGCAATTCATTGAATATTTAATTTTCTTCTTGTCAACTCCCATAACCCGAAAATTCTCAAATCTACTTTTTCTCCAGCATTTATGCGTTTTTCGAGTGTCTCATAAACTCTGTTAAATGGTATTACTATTGTTTCAATATCCTCATTATCATCAGGCGGATGAGCGTTTTTGATCTCTTCCGATACTCTTCGGGCATTCTGTGCAAGAAATATACACCATCTCTCTATATCTATCCCGGTTGACATCACACCTTCAGTTAGAGGCTCAATATTTTCAGAGATGTAACCTGTCTCCTCAATAAGTTCTCTTCTTGCTGCTGATATATCCTCTTCACCTGGGTCCACAAGTCCTGCAGTAGGCTCAATCACATAGGCATCAAGGGCGGGCCTGTATTGCCTTATCAGAACCAGCTCATTACTGTCAGTAACTGCCATGACTACAACAACACCATTACAATCAACTCTGCCAGCAGCTTCCCAGTCCCTTACTATCCCATTACGATCTCTATAAGAAATCATATTAGTCTCCAGAAATTTACCTTTCCAGAGCGTTTTTTTGCCAACAACTTTCATTCGACACTATCCTAAAGACTAAGCCATATCAATCGAGATTAAAACGTATTCATCTCTTTTCTTGAAATATACGACAGCCCTTCCCTCTTCATTTTCATAAATAATAACATCATGACTGAATTCCTTGACCTTCTTTAACTTCATCTTTTTCGTCTCTATCAGTTTTCCGCCTTCGTTTATTTGTACCTCTTCGTACATATAAGCTCCTTTGTTTAAAGACCTTTGCTTTATATAATATTTTATCATATTCCCTGTTTTTGTATTTTCGCGATTTAACACAAGGGCAGGCACAGGGGCCTGCCCCTACAGCAGTCTTTCTTTATAATATTTTTCAGGTTACAATATATTTACCAGGAGAAAATAATGTCAAATCAATATAATATAAACCCGGATGAATGGACCGGAATAGATGAAGATACTCAGATAAAGACACCTTCTCTTTACAAGGTCTTTCTCATTAATGACGACTATACTACTATGGAGTTTGTCATTCATATTCTTGAAAATATTTTCCATAAAACATCGGTAGAAGCCGCACAGATCATGCTTCATGTACACAAAAACGGCAAAGGCCTTGCCGGCATTTATACCCGTGAAATAGCGGAAACCAAGTCTGTGACAGTGATCGAACTTTCTCAACAAAAAGGTTTTCCGCTTCAATGCGCTCTGGAGAAGGAATGATAAACAAAGAACTTGAAATAACAATTGAAGCAATGGTCAAAGATGCTGAGACCAAACGTCACGAATACCTTACAGTTGAGCATATCCTTTACGCTATTCTTCATGATGAATGGGGTATTGATATTATTTCAAGCTGTGGAGGGAACGTCGAAAAACTGAAGGTTTTACTGGAAGATTTTTTCGACACAAAAACCCCGAAGATCCCTGATAAATCAGACGGCTATCCAGAACCTACTATTGCGTTCAGACGCGTTTTCCAGTCCGCGATAAGTCATGTCAAATCTTCAGAAAAACCGGAAGCAGATGCAGGAGACGTACTTTCTGCCATTTTTAACGAGAAAGAGTCGCACTCTGCTCATTTTCTTATGAAAGAGAGAATCTCACGTCTGGACATTCTTAATTACGTTTCTCACGGAGTATCAAAAATATATGACTCTTCTTCAGAAGAATCTCCTTATGAAGAAGAGACCTTCGATAAGAAGAAACGTACTCCACAAAATGATACATTTAAACAATTTACCGTGGACCTTGTAAAAAAGGCCGCAAACGGGGAAATTGATCCACTTGTGGGACGGGAAAAAGAAATACAAAGGACCATTCAGGTACTCTCAAGGCGCAGGAAAAACAATGTTGTTTTTGTCGGTGAACCAGGTGTCGGTAAAACAGCTATCGTCGAGGGTCTTGCATTGAATATACAGAAGGGCTCTGTCCCCGGCATATTAAAAAATGCCAGGATCTATTTACTTGATATGGGGGGATTGCTTGCAGGAACTAAATACAGGGGTGATTTTGAAGCACGCCTTAAAGCAACTATAAAGGACCTTGAATCTATTCCGGATGCGGTCCTTTTTATCGATGAAATACATACAATAGTTGGGGCAGGTGCAACCGGGGGCGGTTCAATGGATGCCTCAAATATTTTAAAACCAGTCTTAAATACAGGAAAACTAAGATGCATCGGGGCGAGTACTTATGAGGAATACAAGAAGAACTTTGAAAAAGACAGGGCCCTTGCAAGGCGTTTCCAGAAAATTGAGATTACCGAACCCGATTCCAGGGAGACCTATCAGATATTGAAAGGCCTTAAGTCTTATTATGAGCAGTACCATAAAGTAACATATACTGACACCGCTCTGAGGGCCGCTTCCAATCTTTCAGCAAAATACATAAATGATAAATTCCTTCCTGATAAGGCGATTGATGTAATTGACGAAGCAGGCGCATTGTTAAAACTTTCCCCTGACTTTGAACATAAGAAGAGAGTCGGACAGTCAGAAATAGAATCCGTAATATCAAAAATCGCAAAAATACCAAAGCAGAGCCTCTCAACCTCTGACACAGCCAGGTTAAAGAGACTTGAAGACGACCTGAAGAAAGTAGTCTTTGGGCAGGATGAGGCCATACACTCACTCGCCTCTTCAATAAAGAGGGCACGGGCAGGTCTGGGCTCCCCTGAAAAAACAATCGGGGCATTCCTTTTTACCGGTCCTACCGGCGTTGGCAAGACAGAGGTATCAAAAAGGGTCGCATCCGTCCTCGGCATTCACTTTGTTCGATTTGACATGAGCGAATACATGGAAAAACACGCTGTTGCACGACTGATCGGGGCCCCGCCCGGGTATGTCGGATTCGACCAGGGTGGACTCCTGACAGACGAGATCAGAAAACATCCTTACACAGTCCTGTTACTGGATGAAATAGAAAAAGCCCATCCCGACATCTTCAGTATCCTGTTACAGGTTATGGACTATGCAACATTAACAGATAACTCTGGTAAAAAAGCAGACTTTCGCAATGTTATCCTGATCATGACCTCAAACGCAGGCACTAAAGATATGAATCAAAGCACTATCGGTTTTGGCGACAGGCGCAATGATACACTCTCTAAAGGGAAGGACGCCATCAAGAAATTATTCAGCCCTGAATTCAGAAACAGGCTTGATTCCATCATAGCCTTCAATTCGCTTACTTCTGTTATTATGGGAAAAGTAGTTGATAAATTTATTAATGAATTCCAGGAACAGCTTAAAGATAAAAAAGTCCTCATAACTGTTTCGGATATTGCGAAAAAATGGCTTGCTGATATGGGACATGACCCTCAAAATGGGGCGAGGCCTTTGGGAAGGCTTATCCAAACGGAAATAAAAGACGTACTTTCTGAAGAAGTCCTGTTCGGAAAACTCTTTAAAGGCGGAAAAGTCTTTATTGATCTTGATAATGAAAAGCTGATATTCGATTATTCTCAGAAATGATTTCCTAAATGCCCGTTTTTCAATTACCCGACGAACTGATCTTTCCCCCTCCTGATCTTGCAGAAGATAACGGACTCCTTGCGGTTGGTGGAGACCTAAGCGTACAACGCCTAATGTTGGCCTATTCCATGGGAATTTTCCCATGGTATTCCGAAGGTGATCCCATTTTATGGTGGTCCCCTGATCCGCGCCTTATTCTATTTCCAAATGAATTAAAAGTATCCAGGAGCCTGCGCCAAACAATCAACAGTGGCAAATTCCGTGTTACCATGGACACAGCATTCGAATCTGTTATAAGGAATTGCGCACATGTACATGATAAAATTGACGGCGACACATGGATAACAGATAAAATGGTAAATGCGTATATACAACTCCACAAAACTGGTTATGCGCATTCCGTTGAAACCTGGTTTGAAGGTAAACTTGCAGGCGGGCTTTACGGCATTGCACTCGGTTCAGCATTCTTCGGAGAGTCAATGTTCATGAAAAAAAGCAACGCATCTAAAGTGGCATTCATTGCCCTGATAAAACATCTCATTCAGTTAAAATTCTCATTCATTGATTGTCAGATTTCAACAAAACACCTGCAAAACTTCGGTGCAACTGAAATCCCACGGCATAAATTTCTGGAAATACTGCAATCCGCCAAAGATGTCCCTGCAAAAAAGGGGAGATGGGAATTTATAACAGAATAATGAAATCAGTTATTAATCTTTACTGCTGCCCATTATACTTACGTCATCAACCGATATTCTAATTTTACCTTCAACAATAAAACCTATTTTAGATCCAACAAGGGACAAATCAGAAATCTTATCAATATACTTACCGTTGATAAAAAAACTCGTAACATTACCCTGTCGGGAAATCTTTAATATATTTAATGAATAATTATTAATATGTTTTGTCTCTCCGGCTGAAAGTTTTTTCATTTTTCCGGAATCCGTCACTCCAATTAAATATCCACCTTTACTTGATATCTGAAATGCATTGTAATTCAGACTGTTCCTGGCCCCCCAGATTATCCCATAAGAATAATCAGAAAACCCGCCTGTTTTTTTAATAGAAGTAGTCACAACATAATCACTGCCGGTTACTATATCAGGAGAATAAAGAATCATATAAATTCCTTTGTCCCTTTTATTTTCTATAATGTACTTACCACTTTTCACCTTTACAGAGGCTGAATGAGTATTGATAACATCCCATTTATTACTATTGTTTTCATACGACTCATTGAAAACAGGTCTCTTTTTCACTTTAAGGAAGAAAGTCTTGTTTGCTTTCTTTTTTTCATTTGTACTACTCAAAATCAAAACAGGCTTTTTCAGAGAGCTGCCCCTCCTTTTTTCTGTATTGTTATTAACTTTGTCATTATTTACTTTTTCAACAATCAATGCCGCAGGTTTTATTGTAGTTACAGATAATATAGACGGGGGAACAATGTCAGGCAGAACCACCTTCTTCCCCGTAAGTTCATTTATTTCCTCAGTGCTATCATTCACAGCAAGAGGAGTGGTCTCAACCATGATGTTGTCTGAATTAGCATTCACACTGTTTTTATTTTCCTGTGCACTTATTATTTCAACACTCTCTTTTTCTTTTTCAGTTACCTCTACAGTCTCCTGCACTGTTTTCAGTTCGGCATTTACAACTGACTTATTTTTTACCAGTACGTTTTCAACAGTTATTTTAGCGCTTAAAGCCTCTATATTATCCTTAATAAATTCTTCAGCTGTCATTTCATTGTCCTTAACTTCCACTTTCTCCACGGATAGTTTCTCAACTGAATCAGGGACAGGATATACAATATCCTCTTCACTCTCCTGCACTTCAGATCCATCCTTTCTCTCAGTTTCAATTCCATTTTTAATTTGCGGCAGCGGATAAGGAGTTTCAACTAAATCAACGACCTGTTTTTCATCATTATCACGTATATCATAATTACTCAGCTCTTGTGTAGATGAATGCTTCGCGACTTTGTCGTTCGTTTTGATTGTTTTAATGAAGATCCAAAACGTTAAAAACCCTATTGCCACACTCATCAATATAATTGACACAAAAATCACATTCTTCTTTTTCGGGCCTTTTTGTTCAGATAAATCGTGGCTTTCCTCAGTATAATTAATAGCCTGATCAATATCTTTTTCTACATGACAAGCATCTTCTTCTTTCCCCTCTTCTACTAATTTCATATTTTCAGTAGCAACATAACTCTCTTTATCAACGGTCTCTTCAGTATTTGATTTTGATTCCTCAAGAAATGCATTGATTGGTATGTTTTCAACTGCTGATAATATTTCTAGAATACTTGCAAGAGATTTTTCCTTATCCAGCAGCCTAATTCCTGTCTGACATTCAAACATGTTGTGCTTCTTTTTCCAGACTATTTCGCCATTGAATTTAACACTCAAATCAGTCCGTGACTGCTTAAGGGTGCACTCGAGTTTTTCACCCTCTTTAAGGTCGTAATCTTTTGATTCAAAACTGAACCCTTCACTCGAAAAATTCCTTGTTATTCCAAAAAAAGAATCGCCTTTACCGTTTAAAGGTTTCAGTTCTACTACAATAAAAACATTGAACCTATTAAAATTTCTTTCATCTTTCAACATACTTTCTCTCGCATATTCTTTCCCGGACAATATTACTTTTAATTATATTTATAAAACAGTGCATTCAATGGATAAACAAGCATCAATACAAAAACCGCACAGCAATTTTCACCTGATAGAATAGTGGTTTTTCAACATTAATAGCAATGTATATATGCTTGTTAATCAGATTAATTGAAAGGACTTTGCGGAGTGTAATAGTTAAGCGCGGTTTTTCAGATTTTTTAAGAGTTTCTGATATTTACGGGAAGGTTTTAGGAGTTCAACGCCCATGCTGTCATAAAATTCATAGCTCTTTGCAACCCATTTGACTCTAACAGGGACCTCCATCTGTTCGGCTTTCAGGGGTATAAGCAATTTAACCTTTGAGTCAGATGGTAAACAAGTGCCGGTTTTGATACACATGCCTTTTTCCGAGATATTCTTCACTATACCGTAACATGTTGTTTCATCACACAAGAATTTCACGAAAAAACTTGAAGGTGTTCGTTGCTCTATCCGTTGTGTTAATAATGATGATTTTGTCAGAGCAGATCCCATATTCTCCTCGTATTAACTATATAATTATGTAAAGGACATAAACGTTACTAATATAATATATATCATGTTTTAGAAGAGTTGTCAATTCAATACGTACCCCTTATGAAACAGATCTTTAAAAACTTATTAAATCTACGGGAGCGCGTTAATAAATTCCAGATAATCTTTTGGTGGATCAACAATCTCCAGTCCAACATTGTTTGATGAATCTTCAGGAGAGTTTTCATATGCCCATTTCACATTGCAGTTCAAATTAATTGTCTCTCCATTGGACATCTCAAGCTCAAGGTCTATTTCTGATCCAGGAACATAATGTTTGTTATTCTCTGCAACAGAGATCATGCTTATTCCGCTCTTGGAAAGATTTTCAATAAATACAGAACAATTCTCCGTGCATGAAATACGTTCAGCCTTCAAGTTTACTGTTACTCTCCTGGAGCGTCTTCTTTCCATATGTTTTATTATCTCCTTGATTTTTATTTTTACTAATTATTTCAACACTTTATACAAAACCACCTTTTTTGTCAAGAGATCACAGCTATTCTTTCCAGTTAAATTTGACACATAATATAAGATGAAGTTACTATAATAATATATCATTTATAGTAATCAGGAGGAGCCAATGCCTATTTATGAATACATGTGTTTGAAGTGCAAAAACAGTTTTTCTCTACTCCAGAGTTTATATCCTCCTGAAAATGACACAAAATGTCCTAAATGTGCATCAGCTGATATCAAAAAGCTTCTTTCGTCTTTCAGTTGTTCCTCAGGCACTGAAAATAAGAACTCAATGCCTGCCCCTAATTTCGGAGGTGGAGGCGGCTGAGGTGTTTCTTCCTGCTGAACAGTCTGTTCAGAAATACTACTCAAACACTCTTGACCAGGTTTTAGTAGATATCATTGCTTTATTTATGTTTTTTGAGGCCTCAGGTCCATTACCCATTTGAGCAAAAGCCGCTCCCCTTGCCAGAAAAGCCGCTCCGCAGTCCGGCTGCAATTCAATTGTCCTGTCAAAGTCTCCTATTGCTCTTTTAAATTCATTTAGTATCATAAATGCAGTGCCACGATAAAAATAGGCACGTACATTTTGATTGTTCAATTTAATGACTGTTCCAAAATCATATATAGCTTTCTCACTCTTATTAACCTTAATATATGCGACCCCGCGGCTGAGAAACGCCAATTCATTATTTCCGTCGCATTCTATGCATTTTGTAAATGCAGATATGCTTTCAAGGTGCTTTCCTTTAACAAAAAGGCCATTGGCATTTTTTAATAATTTTGCGTCGTCCATGACGGCTCCCTATTTTCAATCATATGCGCACTTAATAAATCACAATATGATATATATCATACTTTTTTAAAATATAATTGTTCTAACTTTTCAGGATATCAGATCCATGCTTATGCATTCGCCTGACTGTTATAATGAAGAATGCCTAAAAAGAAATCTTCTGATAAAAAGCCATCGAATATATGTGTAAATAAAGACTGTAAGTTAAGGAAACAAAAAAAGTGCAAAGGTTTTGAAGGTTGTCCGGGTTTTAAGGGTAAATAGTTTTCAGATCCAGAATTTGTACAATACGGGCCATATCAGGCACCCTGAAAAAACAATTATCTTTTCAGTTTTATTCAGACGTTTTGTTTTAATTATTGCATAAAGGCTGAGCGGAGAAGTAAGAAAACAAGCTGTCATATATATCCACTTAGGGACCCGTTCTCTTTTTTCCGGTTCATTAAAGAGAGAGCAAAACGGGCATTCAATCTCGCCTTCCAGTCGGTGTCCGCACCGGGCGCAGCGAGTTACCCCGAGTATTTCATCTGTCCTGTCACTATCCATATACAATGTTAACAATACTTTTAACTAAATTTCACGCAAGACCGATACATACTCTGTAATATCTGAATATTGCATACAGACTTCTGATCTATCTGAGCATAATTTATTTTTTTCTCTATATTATGTGATAATTCAATATAGAAAATTAATTAAACATTACAGCTGCATATATTTAATTTGATTAAAACGGGAGATGAAATGGCATTAAATTTGAAAAAGTGGAGAAGAGACTGGTCACTCATGAGTGTCTTTTTTAAGGGAGAGGAAATTGCTTCAATTACTGATAAAATAAATAACCTGAAAATTGAGAACCTTGTTTGCTGTTCATTTGAAAGCAGATTCGCTAAATGCGGAGGTCTGACAGCGGTAATAACCAATATCCTGCCGTACCTGAAAGAAATCAACAATATTCCATCCGTCTCATTAATAACACCTTTTTATCCCTCTATTATTGACAAGAGAAAATTAAAATCCACTGGAATCAAGTTTGCGGTTCCGTATAACAACAAGACCATCCAGGCAGAAATATATGAGTATACCTTGGTTTATAAAAAGCCTTCAAACGGTAAATTGAAAGAATACTACTTAAAGGCAAAAGGGTATTTTGAGACATCAAACAAACTGAAAGACCCTTACCTCTATAATGAAAAAGACAGTACTGTTAATGCTGATATACTAAGCGAATCCTCACTCTTTTTTTCCGCTGCCGTTCCTTATGCCATGAATGCGCTGGGTATCAGAGAAAATATTCTTTTCCATTTACATGAATGGCAGACCGCATTGCTCGCGTTAACATCTAAAGAAGCCATGCTAAACGGTACACTCGAATCTTGTGGAACAGTCCAGACAATGCATAATTCCTTTGATTCACTAATTCCCTGGGACTTATTGACGGGAATCGTTGACAGACGTCGAAGAAAAAAACTTTCCGAATTCCCGGGTGGAGAACTCTCCGCATACCAGATCGGTCTCCAGCTTGTTGACGCTCCTGTTACAACAGTCAGCGAAAACTTTGCCAAAGAGCTGACGACAGATATTCTTCAAACAGAACATTACGCGCCCCACCTTCAAAACATCATGAGAACAAGTGGAATATACGGTATAGAGAATGGTCTATTTGTTGACTATTCATCCAAATTTCCCAAGAGAGAAGATCATACCGTAGCAGAAATTCGAAGTATCAAGTTAAAAAACAGAACAGCCCTTTTAAGGGTCTTAAGCAGATATAAACCTTCAGAGCGATTCGGTGACCTAACATATAAAGGTAAAAGCATAACGAGACTGCCGGATGATATACCAATTATCGTAATGAGTGGAAGACTCGATCCTGTGCAAAAGGGTTACAGCATATTGCTCAAGGCGATTGAGAATTTCGAAGAAGATGAAATAAAAGTTATTCTGACTCCTATGCCTATTAACAAAAATGACCTTGATTATTTCTATGAAGTTGCCTGTAAATGCAAAGGAAACCTTACGGTCTTCCCCATGAAAATGGAGAAGGGATATTCAGAACTACAGACAGGAAGCACTTTCGGGATCATGCCGTCCATCTATGAACCTTTTGGCGCTGCCGTTGAATACATGGCGAGCGGAACGGTAATCATAGGCAGGGGTACAGGGGGATTAATTAACCAGGTGGACAGCAGATGCGGTTTTCTGTATAAGGAAGACCCATCTTTTTATACTCTTGAAAACATCGATGATTTTATCGAGACAGCAAGTATCATGCAGATGAGAAAATTAAACCCATTTGCCCAGAACATGTCAATGAACCTGAACAGCACATTGAGGAAAGCGATCGGTCTTTATAAGAATCATCCCGACAGGTATTACAGGATGATATTAAACGGTTTTAAAAAGGCCAGACAATTCAATTGGGAAGCCAGTTCGGAAAAGTATTATCAAGTTTATAAAAAAGTAATGAAGGCATGATGCAGGGCTGTTTTACTCTTCAATTTCCTCTTTATTTGCATACTATTACAGTCCATTATTTGATTGCCAGACCTGTTTAAGCATTTATAACTTCTATCATAAACATTATGTTATTATAGAAAACATGGAACGAAGAAGATCCGAAAGAATAACTTACAATTTAGAAGCAAATGTCATTTTTGCTGGAAACACGTTTGTTGGTTCAATAGCAAATGTGTCTGAAGACGGTGTTGAATATCTTTTAACATCTTTACCCGATATGACCGAAGATTTTACCCCGGATAAAATAATCGACCTTAATTTCCGGGCCCCTACTGGTGAGACTATCAACCTTAAGTGTGAAGTTAAGTGGTTCCATAGGACTTCACCCAATGATAAATCTTTGACCCTGGGAATGAGGATTATCAATCCGCCTTCTGAATACACGGCATTACTCAATTCATTAAATTCTGGTTAAGACAGGCATTAAGATACCCCTTAACATTATCTCTTATTTTACCCGATAAAATGCCGGAAATTACAGCACAAGCGTCCGCCCCTGCGTGTAAAACATCACCTACATTCTCGATTGCAATACCACCTATAGCAACGATAGGAATCCCGATATGACTCCTGATTTTTTCCAGCTTTTTCAGTCCCCGGGGTCTTCCTGCGTCTTTTGTACCAGTATGAAATATGGGGCCAAAACCTATATAGTCCGCCCCGCTATTTTCTGCTTGTATCGCCTGTTTAAGGTTATGGGTTGAGACACCTAATATCTTTCTTCTACCCATAATTTTCCTTACCTCTTCAATAGGCATGTCGTCCTGTCCCAGATGTACACCATCAGCATCTACCGCAAGCGCTATGTCTATATAGTCATTAACAATAAACGTCACTCCCCGTTTTTTTGTGTATTCCCTAATAGCTGCGGCCTCTTTATATATATCTTTTTTCATCACGGACTTTTCTCTGAATTGTATAATTCTTATTCCTGCAGAAACCGCCCGGCGGACAGTATTGAGATGAGACAAACCGGAGATGTTTGTGTCAGTTATGAGATATATGGAATTGTTTTTTTTGAACAACTTATTCAAGATCAATACTGGCAGACGAACAAATCAAGTGATCTGCCGCATGTACTATGAGTTCTTTTTCTCAAGAAAACTAGTATTAAAATCACCTTTTATGAAGTTGGGATCTTCAAGAATTTTAAGATAAAACGGGATTGTTGTTTTTATGCCTTCAACTACAAACTCACTTAATGCCCTTTTCATTCTCAAAATAGCCTCTTCCCTGTCACGTCCGTGCACTATCAGTTTTGCGATCAATGAGTCGTAATGTACAGGCACTTTCCATCCCGTGAAAGCTGCTGTATCGACCCTGACCCCATTACCGCCAGGAGGAATAATCAATGTAACTGTACCTGGTGAAGGAAGAAATCTCTCCGGGTCTTCAGCATTCACTCTGCATTCAATGCTGTGGCCTGAAATGGTAATGTCCTGCTGTTTAAGAGATAAAGGAAATCCGGCCGCAAGTTTTATCTGCTCTTTAACAATATCAACGCCTGTAACCATCTCTGTAACTGGATGCTCAACCTGTATCCTTGTATTAATCTCCATAAAATAAACCTGTCCATCTTTATCAAGGATAAATTCAACAGTCCCTGCATTTCTGTAGTCCATTGCCTTCGCAGCTTTTACACCTAATTCACCTATTTTTTTCCTGAACTTGTTGTCAGAGAAAATATATGGTGCTTCTTCAATTAATTTCTGATGCCTTCTCTGTATGGAACAGTCCCTCTCTCCAAGGTGTATAATGTTTCCATTGTTGTCTGCAAGCACCTGTACTTCAATATGCCTCATATCAGTAATATATTTCTCCATATATAACTCACCGTTACCAAAAGCAGCAAAGGCCTCTTTCTGGGCTGTATGAAACATTTGAATCAGGTCTTTTTCTTCATGTACTATTCTCATGCCTTTTCCACCGCCACCGGCAGATGCCTTGAGAATTACCGGGAAACCGATCTTTTTTGATTCCTTAAGCGCTTCATCTTCATTCACTATAGGAGCATTGCTTCCGGGAACAACAGGGATGCGCCCCTTTTTCATAATTTGCCGCGCTTTGGACTTGTCGCCGCCGTTCCGTATATTCTCGGCAGAAGGGCCTATAAAAGTGATATTCGATGCATTACATGCTTCAACAAACTGGGCGTTTTCAGCAAGAAAGCCGTACCCTGGATGGATCGCTTCAGCATCGGTTATTTCAGCAGCGGTGATGATTGCGGGAATGTTTAAATAACTCTGGTTTGAAGGAGCGGGACCAATACATATAGCTTCATCAGCAAGTCTTACAGGCAGGGTCTCTCTGTCTATATCAGAATAGACAAGCGCGGTTTTAATGTCCAATTCCTTGCATGCCCGTATTATTCTGACCGCAATTTCGCCTCTGTTCGCTATAAGGATTTTCTTGAATAAATTCATGATTGATCTATAACGAAGAGGGGCTCGCCATACTCAACTGGTTGTCCGTTTTCAACAAGTACTCTAACTACTGTCCCGTCAGTATCAGATTCAATTTCGTTCATGAGTTTCATGGCTTCAACAATGCACAAAACCTGTCCTTTTCTGACTTTACTGCCGATCGTAGCAAAAGGCGGAGATTCCGGAGAAGAAGAAGAATAGAATATACCTACGATAGGGGAAGTCACGTCCACATGCTTCTCATCTAAGTCAGATTCAGCTATAGATTCTGTTACGACTTCTTTATTAGGGATTGCAACAGAAGGGGCCGCCTCAAAAGACAGTAATTGTTTCTCTCTTTTGATCTTTACTTTTCCTCCTTCTCTTTCTACCTTCAACTCGGTAATATCAGTATCCTGAAGGAGTTCGATCAATTTTTTAATTTCATCAAATTCCATTATTTCACCTTCTCTACATATTCAGAGGTTCTTGTATCAACTTTTATAACATCTCCTTCATTCAGATGAAAAGGCACTTTAACCTTTGCCCCTGATTCCAGAACAGCCGGCTTGCTGCCTCCGCTTGCAGTGTCTCCCTTAAACCCGGGATCTGTTTTCTCAATTTTCAACTCAACAAACATAGGCAATTCCACGGCAAGCGGTTCGCCTTTGTAGAGCAGGATCTTTACGGCCATATTCTCAATCAGGAATTTTATTGCATCTCCTAACTGCTCAAGGCTTAAAGGCATCTGTTCATAATTTTCATTGTCCATAAAATAATACAGTTTGTCCTCTTTATAAAGGTACTGCATTGAACGGTCCTCAAGATCCGGTACTGGAAATTTTTCTCCGCCCTTAAAGGAGTCGTCAAAAATACTCCCTGTCTTCATGTTCTTGAGTTTTGTCCTGACAATCGCGCCGCCTCTTCCCATTTTATGATGCTGGAAATCAATAATCTCATGCGGAGCGCCCTTATATTCGATCTTTCCGCCTTTTCTGAAATCACTGGTTGATATCACTTTATTACCTCTCTATTATCTTCAGTTTTTTTGGCAATGACGTTAAAACTTCGGCTTTCATTTTTCCGGCCACCACCATGTCTTCAATCCTTACGCCGCCGAATCCGGGCAGATAAATACCGGGCTCAACAGTGAAGATCATGTTTTCTTTAATTATTTCTTTATTTCGCCATGATATAACAGGTTTCTCATGGACAAGAAGTCCTACTCCATGTCCAGTTCCGTGTCCGAAAAACTCATCGTATCCTTTTTGCTTTATATATCCTCTGGCAGCGTCATCTATTTTAGAAGATTTGATGCCTGACCTTACTGTTCTTATGGCCTTTTCCTGGGCCGCAAGGACATTATAATATAACTCTTTCTGTTTTGATACATCCCTGTCCTTAAAAATCATGGTCCTGGTCATATCGGAATAATAACCTTTACATTCACCACCCCAGTCAATAACCAGCAGGTCTCCCTTTTTTATCTTTCTGTTTGTCGGCTGGGCATGCGGCAATGCTGACATCGGACCCGATGCTACTATAACCTCAAAAGGGAGCGTTTTGCAACCTTCTTTTCTAAGCAAGTCCTCGAGTCTACGGGCAAGTTTAAGCTCCGTAACTCCTGTTTTCATATAGGGCTGCAGCTTTCTGAAAGCGGACTCGGCCCTCTTGACCGCGGTCTTAATATAGGCTATCTCTTCCTCTGTTTTCACTACCCTGAGAGACTCCACAATATTATTCAGCGGACTGAGTTTTATCTTTCTCTTTAAGAGCTTCCTGTATGCACCATATGTGATGTTGTTCTCTTCAAATCCGAGGTTCCTGATCTTATAGGCATTACACAGATCTTTTATCTCTTCACTCCTTTCAGAGCGCTCAATCACTATTTTATAACCCTTCACCTCATGTGCCGCCTGTTCCTGGTACCTGAAGTCAGTTATAAACAAGGAGTGCTTTCCAGTAAGGATTATGTATCCTAATGACCCCTGGAATCCTGTCATATACTTCACATTGACAGGATCAGAAATAACTATGCCATCTATTTTGAGTTCGGAAAGCTTTTTTCTAAGAATCGACTTTTTTTGCATTTGAAATGGAAGTCGCTGCCCTTAAAGCAAGAAGATAGCCATCAGGGCCAAACCCTGAGATCTGTCCAGATGCTACAGGTGAGATTAGTGACTTGTGCCTGAATTCTTCACGTTTATAAATATTGGAGAGATGTATTTCGACTGTTGGTATTTCAACAGCGGCTATTGCGTCCCTTATGGCTACACTTGTATGAGTATATGCCGCGGGGTTAATGACAAGGGCATGATATTTTTTTGAATTCTGAATAATCTCCACGATCTCACCTTCGTGATTTGATTGTTTTATGTCGAGCGTTACATCCAGCTCTTTTGCAAGACCTTCAAGCGAACCGTTTATCTCATCCAGCGTCCGTGTACCGTACACATCGGCTTCCCTTTTACCGAGGAGGTTGAGATTCGGACCGTGTATCACAAGGATTTTCATTATTTTTTCCTCTGAATTTCAAGCATTCTATCAAGAACTATATTGGCTACATCAATCTTTTTCATTTTCGGATGATTTGTAATATAACCTTTTTTATCTATAATCGTCACTATATTAGTATCAACATCAAAACCAGCCCCTTTTTGCATTACATTGTTCATCACGATAAAATCCAGATTCTTTTTCTTTAACTTATCTTTTGCCCTCTCCACATTATTGCCGGTCTCAGCTGCAAAACCTATGAGAATGCGCTTCCCCTTTTTCTTGCCAACCTTTGCAGCTATATCATTATTTTTCTTTAATTTAAGGTCTGTTACAGCCTTTTTCTCAAGTTTTACTTTAGCATTAACCAAAGGAGTGAAATCTGAAACAGCTGCTGTCATGATAACCGATGTCGCCTTTGGGAGGTGCTTTAAGACCATCTTCTCCATTTCAGATGCCTTTTCGACCGGTATAAAAGAAATATCTTCCGGCGGCTTTTGTGATGAAGGTCCACTGACAAGCGTAATCTTCGCACCGCGCCTTGACGCGGCCTTTGCCACTGCATAACCCATTTTCCCTGAAGACCGGTTTGATATAAACCTTACAGGGTCAATAGGCTCTAGTGTAGGTCCGGCCGTAACCAGTATATTACGGCCTTCGAGGTCCTTTGGAGTTAACGCTGATATCGCGGCATCTACGATTTCAGATACTTCCGCCAATCTTCCGGCACCCTCCTCACCGCATGCAAGACTCCCTGATGCGGGACCGACAAATTTGACATTTAGCCTATTCAATTCTTTAATTTTTTTTTGTACTATTTGATTACGGTACATCCTGTGGTTCATCGCAGGAGCCATGATTACAGGGCCTTCGAATGTAAGCCATATGGTGCTCAGAAGATCATCGGCAATACCAGACGCAAATTTGTTTATGGTATTGGCGGTCACAGGTGCAACCATAAAAAGGTCCGCCTCTTTCGGCAGGTTAATATGGTGGAAAGAGTCATTAAACAGTTCGGTATGAACAGGGTTGCCTGTTACAGCTTCCAATGTGTAGGGAGGGATAAAGCGGCATGCAGCCGCTGTCATAACAACATGTACATCTGCCCCCTCTTCCTTTAGCCGGCGGGCAATATCAACAGACTTATAAGCAGCTATACTTCCAGTAACTCCAAGAAGTACATTCTTATTGTTAAACACTTAATTATTTGTCCCCGAATATGTCCTCAATCGTCTTCTTCGGTTCAGCCACGTTCTTTTCAGTAAGGTAAGCCTTAAGGTCTTTTTCAAGTTCAGAAACATCTTCAGGCATTGTCTCTTTCTGTTGTGCTTCATCCATCACACGCTTGTGAGTATGTTTACTTGCATCCTCAATCGCTTGCTTTGCTTCTTCACCTACCAGTACATCCACAGTATTGGTTGTAATTTCTTCAATAGCGAGTGTTGTTATTTTCTGTGCCTTGCTGGCCCTTCTGGGAAGAGCGCCTTCAGCCAGGAGTTTTGCCCTTTTTACAGCAGCAATAACCATCCTGTATTTTCCGTCAAGTTTTTCATTTTTATTATCAATTGGTAATGATATTATGTCCATCTAGTCTCCTTTATTTGAATAAATTACGTATTATTATATCGTCAGTATTCTCTGTTCTGAGTTTATTTGCGGTAACAATGCTTTCAAGTTCATGATAAGCAATTTTCAGCTTATCATTTATGATGACATAGTCATACTCCTTGTATCTTTTCATCTCATCTTTTGCATTATTGAGACGTTTTTCGATTATTTCTTTTGTATCAGTTTTGCGCCCAACAAGCCTTTTCTTTAAGATCTCCAATGATGGTGGAAAAATAAATATATAAACGGCTTTTTCAAAATTCTCTTTTAACTGCATAGCACCGCGCGTGTCAATATCCAGTATTATATCATAACCGTTGTCATTTAATTTCTTAAGCCTCTTGATTGATGTCCCGTACAGATTCCCGTGAACCACCGCCCATTCGGCAAATTCTCCCCTGTCAATCATTCCTTTGAACTTCTTTTCGGTTATAAAAGTATAGTGCTCATCATTTACTTCCCCTTCTCTTGGAGAACGTGTTGTATATGAGACTGAAAGTTTAATATCCGGATTTTTCTCCATCAACTCCCTGCACAGGGTTGTTTTACCTGCGCCTGAAGGGGCCGATATTACAAAAGATGCCCCTCTTTTTTTTATTATGATAGTCTTTGCTTCTGCCATGTTATTTTACCGTTAAAAATCTCTGTGTGATTGTCTCTACTTGAAGTGCAGATAAAATCACATGATCGCTGTCGCTGATGATAATCGCCCTTGTTTTACGTCCCTGTGTCGCGTCGATAAGTTTACCCTTACTCCCTGCCTCCTCCCGAATCCTCTTAATTGGAGAAGAACCCGGAGCAACTATAGCAATTACCCGTGAGGCGGACACAACATTACCAAATCCTATATTTATAAGAGAAAATCCTCTTTCTGTTCCCTTCACACTCTACCTTTAACCATAATAAATGTATTACTGCAGGTTTTGTACCTGTTCCTTGATTTTTTCGAGTTCATGCTTCATCTCTACAACATATGTAGCAACATCAACATGCAGTATTTTTGAACCAATCGTATTTATCTCTCTGCGCAGCTCCTGAACAAAAAAATCCATTTTTTTTCCGACAGTCTCTCCTGAAGTCAATATTTCATCAAAATGCTTCAGGTGACTTTTCAACCGAACAATTTCCTCGGTGATGTCCGATTTTTCAACAAGAAATGCTGTCTCCTGTATCAAGCGCGATTCATCTATTGTTACGCTATCCAAATACTCTTCCAGTCTCTCAAGGAGCTTTTGACGCATTTCGGATACTATCTCTTTTCTTGCATCTTCAACCTTGCTGAGATACTTTTTTATGGATTCAATTCTTGCTGCAATATCCCTGGCAAGATGCTCACCCTCCTCATTCCGTCGCTTTTTCAAATCTTCCAAAGCAATGTCGAGAGCTGCATATAAATCATCTGCATCAATTTCAGGCTCGTCAAGCAAAAATATATCTCTTTGCGAGGCCATTAAATCAATCCCAATTTCTCCTGTAATAGACAGTTCTTCCTTTAGCGAAATAAATGCGTTATAGTACTCCGTTGCAAGGGATTTGTTTATTTTTAATTTTACAGAATCCACTTCCTGCTTAGGCACATATATCTCAATGCGTCCTCTATTTACCGTTTTTCTCACAATTTTCCTTATTTCAGGATCGTGTGAAAAGAGATAATGAGGCAGATTAAGATGTACATCAAAATTTTTATGATTTGAAGAGCGGATTTCTATCTGGAACTTCCCAGCAGATCCCCTTCCATACCCGGTCATCGATTGAGGTGGCATTGCTATTACTCCTGTTGAAAATATTAGCGGTAGGAATAACTGCTAATTTTCCAAAGCCTACAGCGGTCATAATTCAGCTTTTTTCATAGCTGAAAGCTGTAAGTTATATTTATAATTTGAACATAACACTATATAATAATTAAGAAAATAAGTCAATCAGGTCCCATAATACTGCAGAATTATGAATTGATCATTTTTGGCTGGAACGTCATTTAATCAATACAAATTAAATACTTAGTTATTTGATGAAGCAAACGCTTCAATTTCACTTTCAACAAAGACAGGTGCATTATTTTTCAGCAACACCCTGGCTTTTTTGACGTCTTTCAGATTCCCTCTCAGAATCTCTTCTGAAAGAGGGTCTTCCAGGTGCTTCTGAATGGCCCTTCTCATCGGCCTCGCTCCGTATGAGGGCTGGTAGTTGTTTTCAATAATCCAGTCTATTACTTCATCTGAAACTTCAATTGCCAGATCATTATCAATCAGCTGTTTGTTCATTTCGTCAACAAGAAGATTAACGATATTCACCAGGTGTTCTTTTTCAAGCTGATGGAAAACTATCGTCTCGTCAATCCTGTTCAAAAATTCAGGATTAAATGCCTTCTTTAACTCGCCAAGTACTGACTCTTTAATTTTTTTGTACGCGTTATCAGATGTTGCCGTTTGAAATCCGAGAGGAGTCCCTTTGTCGATATATTTTGTCCCGATGTTTGAAGTCATGATTATAACAGTGTTTTTGAAATCAATCTTTCTGCCCAGGTTGTCCGTGATAACGCCTTCATCAAGTACCTGCAGCAATATGTTAAATACATCAGGATGTGCTTTTTCAATCTCATCAAAAAGAATTACTGAATAAGGTCTTCTCCTGACTTTCTCGGTAAGCTGTCCACCTTCTTCATATCCTACATATCCAGGAGGGGCCCCTGTCAGACGTGAAACATTAAACCTTTCCATATACTCAGACATGTCAACTTTAATGAGTGCCTTTTCATCATTAAAAAGAAGTGCAGTCAGTGCCTTTGCCAACTCTGTTTTTCCTACACCGGTCGGTCCGAGGAAAAAGAATGAGCCTATAGGCCTATTCCTTGATTTCAAACCGGCACGTGATCTTCTGATAGCCTTTGAAATTGCATCAACAGCCTCATCCTGTGCCACAATACGTTGATGCAGTTCTTCTTCCATGTTCAGTAGTTTTTCTGATTCTTTTTCTTCCAGTTTTGAAAGGGGTATACCTGTCATCTTTGCAACTGTATATGATACATCGTCCTCTATGACAAGAGGTGTGTCCTTTTCCTGGTTTTCACGCCACTTTGAATTAAGATTGTCATAAAGCTTCCTGACCCTGTCCTCTTCATTTTTTACTGTAGCGCCCTTTTCAAAATCATGAAGTTTCACATAAAGGTTCTTTTCTTTATTAAGCCTTTTAAGCTCTTTTTCTAGTTCACGAATTTCAGGCGGTACAGTGAAACGTTTCAGTTTTATCCTGGCACCTGTTTCATCCATTACATCAATCGCCTTATCTGGCAGATACCTTTCAGTTATGTATCTCTCTGCAAGGTTAACGCAGGACTTGAGGGCCTCATCACTGATTTTCATCTTATGATGGACCTCATATCTGGTCTTAAGACCTTTGAGAATCTCAACACTTTCATCAAGAGAAGGCGGCTGAAGATGTATTGGCTGGAAACGCCTTTCAAATGCTCCGTCTTTCTCAATATGTTTTCTGTACTCATCAGGAGTAGTTGCGCCAACACACTGAATTTCTCCCCTTGAAAGTGCTGGTTTAAGCATATTTGAAGCATCTATTGAACCCTCAGCAGCTCCTGCACCGACAAGAGTATGCAGTTCGTCAATAAAAAGTATCACATTTTTAGACTGGACTATTTCCTTCATCACCAGTTTAAGTCTTTCCTCAAACTGCCCTCTGTACTTAGTTCCTGCTATCAGAGCTCCGAGGTCCAGGCTGACAATTCTTCTATCAATAAGATATTCAGGTACTTCTTCATTAATAACTCTCTGCGCCAGTCCTTCTACTATAGCTGTTTTACCAACACCTGATTCACCGATAATAACAGGATTATTTTTGACCCTTCTTCCCAGAATCTGCAGGACCCTTATAACTTCATCTTCTCTTCCGACAACAGGATCAAGCTTACCCTGTCTTGCAAGCTGTGTTATATCACGTCCAAACTCATCCAGTGCAGGAGTATTTGTTTTCTTTTCTTTAGCTCCGGCCTGGAGTTTTCTCATTGAAAGGTTAATTGCCAGTTGTCTAACACCCAGGAGATTGGCACCAAGGCTTCTCAATATTTTCCCGGCAATGCCAGCATCTTCCCTGATTAAACCGATAAGCAGATGCTCACTTCCTATATAGCTGTGGCCCAGAAGCCTGGCTTCCTCTACAGCGAGTTCAAGCACTTTTTTGGCCCTTGGGGTGAATGGTATATCTCCAAATGTAAGGATATTTGAACCGGTCGGCAGGTTTCTTTCTACTTCCATACGCAGCTCTTCAGCTGATAAACCCATCTTTTTGAGGATAACCATTGGAAGGCTTTCCTCTTCTCTCAATAAACCAAGCAATAAATGTTCAGTGCCAAGATAATCATTTTGGCGCTTTTCTGCCTCTTCACGGGCATAAATAATTACTTTTCTTCCTCTTTCAGTAAATTTCTCGAACATGATTAGCTCCTAAAATTAATATATCGTTTCCGCTGGTTATTGTCAAGGTAATACATTATTAATTAAATATCATATTTACTTAATTATCGGCAAAATAATTCGAACTCTTTAGTAAAAAAGAAATAATTTAGTATAATGCGTGAGAGGGATCTTTTCTGCAGGATTCCGGCTTACCTTAAGGTTCATTCTTGCTGTAAGCAATATCTTTTATTTCCTGAATAAATTCTTTAATATCTTTGAATTGTCTGTATACTGAGGCAAATCTTACATATGCGACAGGGTCGATTGACTTTAGACCGTCCATTATCTGTTCTCCGATAATTGAACTCGGGATCTCTTTTTCGCCCAAGGAATGGATATTCATTTCTATCTTCTTGACCAGATCTTCTCTTGCTTCAAGACTTACCGGTCTTTTTTCACATGCTTTTTCTAGACCGCGCAATATTTTTTTTCTGTCAAAAGGCTCTCTGGAATCATCTTTTTTAATAACATGGGGGAGGATATCTTCGATGCGTTCATAACTGGTAAAACGCCCTTCACACTTAAGACATTCACGACGTCTCCGGATAACATCTCCGTCTCTGCTCTGTCTAGAATCAATTACCTTGTCTTCCATGTGACTGCAAAAAGGGCAACGCATATCTATCCTTTACAATTCTATGTCTTCATATACTGGAAACTTCTTACAGAGGGCCATGACTTTGTCTCTTACATGTTTTATGGTCTCACTGTTATTAGGCCCATCCAGTACCTTTACAATCAGATCAGCAATCATGACCATTTCCGGTTCTTTCATTTTCCTGCTTGTTACGATCGGCGTTCCGATTCTTATGCCGCTTGTAACAGCAGCAGGCAGAGTGTCATATGGGATGGCATTCTTGTTTAAAGTAATGCCGGCCAGATCAAGGGCTGTTTCCGCATCTTTGCCTGTAATTTTCCGATCAGTGAGATCTATCAGCATTAAATGTGTATCTGTACCGCCTGATATAATTTTAATGCCCTTTTTCATAAGAGCTCCTGAAAGCTCTTTTGCGTTTTTGATTATTTGTACCTGGTAATCACTAAACTCAGGGGTTAATGCTTCTTTAAAAGCAACGGCCTTTGCTGCAATCACATGTACGAGAGGACCACCCTGTATTCCAGGGAAAATTACTTTGTCGATTGCCTTACCATATTTCTCCTTGCACATTATCATGCCGCCCCGAGGACCGCGTAGGGTCTTGTGAGTAGTAGTCGAAACAAAATCGGCATGTGGTATTGGTGAAGGATGATTCCCTGTTGCAACAAGCCCTGCTATATGCGCGATATCAGCCATAAGATAAGCATCCACTTCTTTTGCAATGTCCGCTAATGCCTTAAAGTCGATTATCCGCGAGTAAGCACTTGCGCCGGACACAATCATTTTGGGTCTTTTTTCCAGGGCCAGTTTCCTTACTTCATCATAGTCAATCAGGCCTTCTTTGTTTACCCCATAAAAAGATGACTCATACACACTGCCCGAAAAGCTTACTTTTGCCCCATGAGTAAGATGACCTCCGTGGCTCAGGCTCATACCGAGTATCCTGTCACCCGGTTTCAAAACAGAGAAATATACGGCCATGTTCGCTGTAGACCCGGAATGAGGCTGTACATTTACATGTTCGGCACCGAAGATCTCCTTTGCCCTTTCTATGGCAAGTTTTTCTACTATGTCTGCATATTCACAGCCGCCATAATAACGTCTATCGGGGTATCCTTCAGCGTACTTGTTAGTAAATACAGATCCCTGTGCCTGCAGTACCGCCTTGCTAGAATAGTTTTCGGAAGCGATAAGTACTATCTTTTCCTGTTCACGCTTAATCTCATTTACTATAGCCTCATAAACTTCATTGTCCTGTTTCTTCAATTCATTCATGCTCATTTTGATTTTATCTTTTCCTCGATTGCTGTAATTTTATCTAATCTTCTTTGATGACGGCCGCCTTCAAATTCAGTTGAAAAAAAAGTTTTCACAATATCACCGGCTGTCTTCATGTCTATAATCCTGCCCGGTAAAACAAGTATATTCGCATCATTGTGCAGACGGCTCATCTTGGCCGAATAATCCTCATTACATAAGGCCGCCCTTACACCAGGAAATTTATTTGCCACAATCGACATGCCAATACCTGAACCGCAAACCAGCAGCCCTTTCTCAACACTTCCACTTGAGACCGCTTCAGAAACTTTTTCTCCAAAGTCAGGATAATCAACGGACTCTTCGTCCTTTGTCCCGAAATCCAACCATTCTATTTTAAGTTCCTCTAAAAGCATTGTAATCTCGTTTTTCATTACAACACCTGCATGATCACAGCCAATTGCAATTTTCATTTTACCCCCATGTATTAAACACCCGGATTATTTTATTAAACATCCATATTTCTAAATGGAAAGAAATTACGTACTAGAAGTAGACCCATCACATTCAACCTGAATATATGTATAGCAATATGAAGTAGATTATATTATCAACCTTATGTATGTAAGTCAAGAATTGTACAGACAATTCAAGTTTCAAAATGCAATATTCAACCATTTCTGTCTGTTGCTCATTGTTTATTTCATTTTGTTATAATGGCTTATGCCAATTATTGGACTTACCGGTAATTTCGGGATGGGCAAGACTACAGTTTTACGTCTCTTCAATGCGCTGGGCGCTAATACATATAATAGCGATGATTTTGTGCATGGTATTCTCAAGAGGCCGGAAACAATCAAGAAAATCACCAGACTCCTGGGGGATGATGTAGTTACGAAACGATCCGGTAAAATTTCTCTCAATAAGAAACGTGTGGCCGGAATTGTCTTTAATGAACCTTTAAAACGAAAGTCACTTGAGAGGATCATACATCCCGAGGTTTTAAAAATGATAAGGACCATGGGATCAATGATATCAAAGAAAGACAAGTCAGCCATAGTTGTTTTTGAGGTGCCTCTTTTATTTGAGGTAGGTTTTGATAAATATTTTGACAAGACGGTGGTAGTATTCTGTAATAGAAAAAATGCTTTTGGCCGGGCCGGGGGCAAGGGTTTTTCCGAGGAGGACGCGAAGAAGAGGATTCTTGCTCAGATGCCTATTACCAGGAAGATTGCATTAGCTGATTTTCGGATTGAGAATAATGGAGGGTTGGAGGATTTGGAGAAGCGGGTTGGGCGGGTTTTCAATGCCCTAATTCACTCATAGCTTTACCATAGTGACTTGTTATTAACCGAAAACTATTAGAGCTACTGTACCAATGATCATGGGGACTATGGCACCAAAAAAACCAAATTTTATCCAGAATTTCAAATGCATGTGATAATTCTCTCTTTCCTCCAAAACTCCCAGAGCTATAATATTTGCGGTAGAACCCACCATCGTAAGATTCCCGCCATAGCATCCTCCTAAGAGCAAAGCCCACCAGAGAGTGTTAGAGTCCAAATGCTGGTTTAAGTATTGCAAGACAGGAATAAAGGTTGCCACTACGACTACGTTGTCTGCCGCTGCTGAAGCAAATCCAACCATCCAGAGGAGAAGGGTAATTAGAAGGGGCATGTTCTGGCTGCCGGTAATACTGAGAAGGGATTCTCCAATAAGGTCAGTCAGGCCCACATATTTCAAGGCCCCTGCTTTAGCAAATAGAAACATGAAGAAGATTAGTGTCCACCAATCTACGTCCTCCATGAGAAAGGTTCTGGCTTCCTCGCGCTTCCAAAGCATCACAATGCCTGCTCCAAGAAGAGATACTCCTATTAGTAGAGTATTAGGGTCCAGGGTAAAAGCTACTTCCAGGCGATGATGGAAAGCTAACAAAACAATAACACTTACAAAGATGGCAGAACTACCCAGAAACAATTTTCTATCCGGGAGGGTCGCCAAGTCTTTTAAAAACCGGTCCTTAACTTTTGGAGAATAACTTTCTATCTGCTCCTTAAATTCTTTTAAGTCCTGGCGCATCCATATTAGCCCCATTACAAGGATAACAGCCAGACTGATAATTCCTATAGGGAAAGGGGTTTGTAAAAAATCTTCAAAGGTAAGCCCGGAGCGAAGCGCTATTAAGATTCCTATGGGGTTTCCCAAAACTGTCCATGAGCTTCCTATATTGGTAGCAAAAACTATTATTAAGATCATTTTGACCGGTTTAAGTTTGAAAAAATCGCAAAAATTAAGAGTCAATGCCACCATGAAAAGAATAGATGTGACTTCATCAACAAGCGCTGCCATGCAAGCCGCTCCCACAACAACAACAACGAAGAGTCTATAAGGCTCAAATTTTGAGTAGTGAAGCCCTTGTGCAAGCAGCCATTGAAAAAAATTGGAACGTCTCAACATTCCAACAATAATCATCATCCCCATTAAAAAAAGAATCACATCAAGATTCATAAATTCGACGGCATGCTCTAAATCAATGGTTTTTGTAAGGAGTAAAATGACAATACCGATGAAAGCGATAGCAACTCTGAATTTCCAAAACATCAATGTCCCAATTACCAGAGCAATAAAGACAGTTGCTGCAACTGCTTGCTGGATGTGCTGTAAAAAGTGGTAGGATGCTGCTCCAATAAGGGCGATAATGAGCAGATAAATTATAGATTCTTTTTTGATGTTGGTATTTGCACCTAAATTAAATTCTTCCATTTTTATACCTATACATATATCTTTTCAAAAGCAGAGTCTACACGGATTTGCATAAATTTGAAGCGTTCTGCATCTTGATATAGTAAGGAGAGGTCTTTTCCATATAATGCCTTGAATAATTTCACTTACTAATCACGTTCAATGAAAGAAACAACTATGCTTAACAACTAAATATCATTTTTCCATTTGGTTGTCTAATAAAATTATTTTATAATCGTTTTTGGAGAAGCGGGATAGGCGTTTTTCAAACAGGTGATCTTAGGGGCTAACCTTCATGATATATTGAATGAAGACATTTTAATAGTTTGTGCAGGTTCTCCCTATTTAGAAATTGTTATTACTACTTTCCCCTTGAAATGTCCTTTTCCAAAATACCTGAAAGCTTCAGCAATATCACTTAACGGAAAGCATTTATCTATAACAGGTTTTACTTTGCCTGATTCAAATAGTTCATTAAAAGTGCTTAAACCTTTATTTGGTTTATGCATTATTAAAGACAGCTTCTTGCTTCCAGTCATGGAAAGTATTGATCCAAGGGTCACGAGTTGGAGGATTCTAGCAGTTCTGCCTCCGACTGTGACATAAATTCCATTTGAAGTTAATGCACGCATGTAATCGAAAATCGAGCGATCTGTTTTAACATCAAGGACAAGATCATAACACTTACCAGTTTTGGTAAAATCTTCTTTAGCATAATCAATAACATGGTCTGCACCAAGAGAGCTCATTATTTCCAGCTTACGTGAGCTGTCCACGCCGGTCACCTCAGCTCCAAATGATTTGGCCATCTGAATTGCAAATGTCCCTACCCCGCCGCCAGCACCATTAATCAAAATTCTTTCTCCCGGCTTAATCTCTGCTTTTTCGCAAAGTCCCTGGAGTGCAAGAATTCCCGCCTGGGGTGTGGCCGCTGCTTCTTCGAATGTCATATTGGCAGGTTTCAGTTCTAATTCGTTTTCACGAGCACATACATATTCGGCAAAACCTCCCCATGACCCCTCACACAGGTCTCCGAACACATCATCAACCGGATGAAATTTCGTTATGTTTTTCCCGACCGCTTCAATTCTCCCTGCTATGTCAAATCCGAGTATTTTAGTTTTATCTGGTTTTAGAAGCCCCCTGAAAAGGCGATACTCTAACGGCCTACCAGTTAGCAAATCCAAGTCCCATGAATTTATGGAAGCTGCATGGTTTTTTATCAGGACTTCATTGTCTTTGGGAATGGGTTTTTCTACATCTTTTAATTCAAGGACATCCGGTGGTCCGTATTTTGTGTATACAATCGCTTTCATATGTGTGTCCAGCATAATTAATTGGAAATTGGATGTTTTTTATTACTTAGAGAAATACAACCGTAACACCCTCCCCACCCTCATCTTCTTCACCCTTTCTATAAGAATCAACCAAAGGATGATCTTCCAAAAATTCACCTATCATTTTCGACAGGATTCCAGCACCTATGCCATGAATTATCTTAACCTGATTCAACTCAGCCATTGAAGCCTCATTAAGATACCTCTCAATATCAGAAAGTGCAGGATCAACCCTCTGCCCAATGACTTTAATCTCGGAAGGCACAATAACATCAACCAGCCTGTCTGCAGGAGATTGACGCAACCTCTCTTTGTTTTTTTTGTCACTCTCAACATCTTTATCCACAACAGCATCTGAAAGATCACTAAACGGAATCATAATCTCCTTGCCATTCACCTCAACTTTGCACCTATGCGTTTTTTTATTAACTGACTGAACAACTCCGTATATCCCCATTTTGTGAATAAATACATCCTGCCCCTCACGAACTTCCGTGAGTCCGGAAACAGTCTTTTGAGTGACAGAGTCACGCATCTTCTTCATTTCCGCCTGTTTCTTGTCCAGATCCTTCAAAGCATCCTTGGCCTCTTTCAGACTTGACTTACGAATGGCCTTTATAATGTCCCCTGCCTCTACCCTGGCCTTTCTCATTACTTCTTCCGCTTCCTTAAAAGCCTCTGACATTTTTTCCTGTCTTGATGATTTTATCCCGGAAAGCTCATTCCTGACAGAAACCCGCATGCCCTCAATCTCCTCTTTCAGTCTCTCTGTCTCTTTGAACTTTTTGTCCGCTTCAATATTCTTATCTTTAAGGTCCGCAATAAGCTCTTCAACACGCCCCCCCTTACCTGTCATGAAACCCCTCGCCTCCATGATGATATCTTTGTCGAGCCCAAGTGATTCAGCGATTTCAAATGCATAAGACATTCCCGCTTCTCCCATGGCAAGTTTGTAAGTAGGCCTGTATGTTGAGCCTCCATCTGTACCTACTTCTTTCATTTCCATTGCAGCATTAACAAAACCCTGCTCGGAATG
>PJEL010001034.1_pt1 | contig 29946 bp, 19 predicted proteins | sample 1853271 | NCBI WGS metagenome assembly PJEL01 (sample SAMN08108733, study PRJNA415343) | Invertebrate metagenome, whole genome shotgun sequencing project. | host: Globobulimina | place: Sweden: Gullmar Fjord | collected 2015-08 | reverse complement strand
GATTAGACCGAATGTGCGTGGGCCGACTTTAATAATGGTTTTATACACATCAGAAAGTTTGGATAACATACCGCGCTTATGCGCTGGATTCTTATGGAACTGATCAATGTTATTACCGATCAAGTTACGGGCATCAAAGCTTGGTAACTCAGCTTTCAAATCAGCTTCAGCCACAAGCATCATCTGTTTAACCGAGTCATTCATGTAGACAATATCTAAATCCGTATCCGCCATCATCACATTGGTATTACAAACGTCTAACGCTTTACGAATTCGAATATTCTCTTGTGCCGCTTGCTGCTCTTCTTTTTCTCGAGCAAGAGCCTCAGTTTTATCCAACCACTCAACAACAGTCCCTAAACGCTGACCATCTTCAAATACAGGAGTAGCAATTAAACCAAAGGTTCTTGCACCTACTTCAATATTGGTTTCATACACGCTGGCTAACTTTTCTAGCATGCCACGCTGATGAGAAGGGTTCTTATGGAACACATCCACATTAACCCCCATTAATTGATGGGCATTAAAGTTAGGCAAAGCGACCTTAAGATCCGCTTCAGCAATCGCCATCATTTCCTTAACAGCATCGTTCATATAGATGATGTTTAGGTTTTCATTGGCCATCATCACATTGGTATTACAAACATCTAATGCTTTACGAATACGCACGTTTTCTTTCGCTGCTTGCTGCTCTTCATGTTCTTTAGCTAACTCATCCGTCTTATCTTCCCACTCAACGACAGTGCCTAGACGCAAGTTATCATCAGAGAAAATAGGGGTCGCAATTAAACCAAAGGTACGTCCACCCACCACGATCTGGGCTTTATAGGTTTGACGAAGGTTGGCTACCATATTCTGCTGGTGAGCAGGATTTTTATGGAAGGTATCCATATTGGTACCGATCAAGGTCGCACTATTAAAATTCGGTAACTCCGAACGAATGGCAGCTTCGGCATTTTGCATCATGCTCGTCACGGATTTGTTGGTATAACAAATTTCATTATTAATATCCGCCAACATCACATTGGTATTACAGACATCTAACGCTTTAATTAAACGCTCAGTTTCGATAGAACTGCTCACGACAGTCCCTTGTTTAGATAATTGAAACCAGCCTAAAACAACCGATAACGCTAGACCCACAACAGCCACGACGACGGATAAACCAATATTGGTAGCAGTTACGGCTAAATACACCAGTGCCAGTGCTGCAGGAATAACCGTTAGCGTTGGGACTTTCCAATGTGTTAAATTTTGCTCTTCAGACATGATACCCACCCTGTTCATATTCAAGTTCACGTTATTCGTTATCGGCCGCAACATCAGCGGCTAAATTTAATAATTGCTTATCAATCGTTAATAGGCGCTGTACGTCTAATAAGATGATCATATTGTCATCGACTGAAACCAAACTTCGAATAAATTCAGTATTTAAATCTTCGATTAATTCAGGACTATTACGTGTATCAGAATCACTAATTGAATGGACGTCTGAGACCGCATCAACAACAATCCCCATAACTCGTTCACCCCGTTCAGTTTCAACCTTTAGAATAATCACCACAGTTACCGGGCTATATTCCACACGCTCTAGGTTAAAACGACTGCGTAAATCCATTATAGGAACGATGGTCCCTCGCAAATTAATGACGCCCTTTATATAATCCGGTGCATTAGGCACAACGGTTGTTGCCTCCCAACCTCTTATTTCTTGTACCGCTAAAATATCAACACCATATTCTTCGCCGGCCATAATAAAGGTTAGGTACTGTTGTTCATCTTCAGAACCAGAACCTGGAGACACATCATTATTTGTTTGCTGAGCTGCATTCGTCATAAATTACTCCATTAAGCAGCTTGAGTTTGATCATCAGAGTTTTTATCTAGAGGCTTATTATTTAAACCCGAGATATCAACAATTAATGCGACTGTGCCATCACCTAAGATGGTGGCTCCAGAGATCGAATCGACTTTTTGATAATTTTGTTCAAGACTTTTAATTACAACTTGTTGTTGACCTAATAATTCATCAACCACAATTCCAATTTTTTCGTTATCACCTTCTACAACGACCAGCATGGCGCCCTCAAGATCTTTTTTCTCTAGATCGATATTGAATACATTTTGTAAACAAATAATGGGAATATAGTCATTACGTAACTGCATCACGTATTGATTACCGGTGATATTATTTAGCATGCTTTTTTCTAATTGAATCGACTCAACAATCGATACTAGCGGGAAGATATAAACCTCCTCACCCACCTTCACTAACTGACCATCGAGAATAGCTAACGTTAGTGGTAAGCGAATAGAAAATAATGAACCTTTACCAGGAGTAGAAGTAACATCAATAGAGCCATTCAATTCAGCAATATTTCGACGTACCACATCCATCCCAACACCTCGGCCAGAAACATCACTAACAACATCGGCGGTGGAAAAACCCGGTTGGAAAATCAAGTCATATACCTGAGAATCCGATAAAACTTCTTCTTCCGAAATCAAACCTTTTTCAATGGCTTTATTTCGGATCCTATCCTTATTTAAACCCGCACCATCGTCTTTAACTTCAATGACAATATTGCCGCCGTGGTGATAGGCATTTAGAGTTATAGTACCTGCACTTGATTTACCATTAGCAGTACGCTCTTCTGCACTTTCCAAACCGTGATCTAAAGAGTTACGTACCAGGTGAACAAGAGGGTCACCAATTTTTTCCATTACGGTTTTATCCAGCTCAGTACTCTCACCGAGCATGACTAGATCAACTTCTTTATCCAGCTGCTTGCTTAAATCGCGAACCAAACGCGGGAAACGACTGAAGGCAAAGCTGATGGGCAACATGCGAATTTTCATCACACTTTCTTGTAATTCACGGGTATTTTGTTCGAGCTGAGATAAACCTTCTTGTAAACGTTGAATACGACTAACATCAAATTCTTGGCCTAACTGACCCAGCATAGACTGGGTAATAACTAATTCCCCAACCATATTGATAAGTCCGTCGATTTTATCAATAGAGACTCGAATCGAGGTATTTTCCGCCGCTTTAGCCGCGGTCTTCGACGGCGCTTTAGCAGGGGCAACTGACGTTTCTTTCTTGGCTTGCTGAGTGACCGCTTGGGCAAGTTTTTCAGTAACTTGTTCGATTTTTTCTGCTGGGGTTTCGCTAATCGCAACGTCTATTTCAGATGTTTCTTCGACAGAGACATTCTCATTATTATTGTCAGCGGCGACCGCTTCAGCCTGATCTGAAGTTTCCTCAGTATCTGGGCTATGATGCGCCTCGATACTAGATAAGTCAGCATCCGCTAAACGCTGGTAGCGAATATCACAATCGTCCACCACCCATTCAAATATTTCTTCGATATCCGACAATTCAATTGCTGCCCGCACAAAGATTGTCCAAGATAAATAACACATCTCTGGATGCATCTTTGAAAATTCAGGCAGGCGCTCTAAGTGTGGAACAACTTCAACACTGCCATTTTCCGCTTCCGCTAAGTCCTGCAGTTCTCGGAACATGCGATAAGGTTCATTACCGGTACAGAGAACATCTTCACAGGGAATAAACTCAACCTTCCAACCAATATCCGAAGTATCATCCGCTGCACTCGTATTTTCAGAGCCCTCAGCCTTAGCCTCAATACTCTCACTATTTGCTGCATCGGGGCTTTCTCCCGCCAAAATAGCTTCAAACTTTGCCTTTAATTCATCGGCTTGACTCATATCAGGCTCAGTACCCGCCTGAAGATCAGTCATTAACCCTCTTAAACAATCGACACACAATAAAAATAGGTCAACGTGCTCTTGCTCAATACTGCGTTCACCGCCGCGTATTTCATCCAACAAGGTTTCAACGACATGGGTAAAACTAGAAACCTGCATAAAACCAAACGTACCCGCCCCCCCTTTAATCGAGTGAGCGGCACGAAAGATAGTATTAATCATTTCAGAGTCGACCTCAGATAAATCCAGTGCTAATAGACTGGACTCCATAATATCTAAGCCTTCAAAACTTTCTTCGAAGAAAACTTGATGAAATTGAGAGAGATCGATACTCATAATTATTAGCCCAAAACTTTCTTAATGGTATTTAGCAGCTGATCAGGGTTAAACGGTTTCACAATCCACCCCGTTGCTCCGGCCTTTTTACCAGCCATTTTTTTGTCACCAGCAGACTCAGTCGTTAGCATTAATACGGGAACAAACTTATAATCACCGAGTTTTCGCAGCTCAGTCACCAGTTCAATACCATCCATTACCGGCATATTGACGTCGGATAACACCAAGTCGAACTTCTTAGTCTTAGCGATGTTTAGCGCTTCGCTACCATCACACGCTTCTTGCACATCATAGCCTGCACCTTTTAAGGTGAAGCTGACCATTTGTCGCATCGATGCTGAATCGTCTACCGCTAAAATGGTTGCCATTGGCATACTCCCTAGTTACTACTGCGTAATATGTTGAGTTAAATCTAAAGGCTCAGTTAAACCTAAAAGCTCAGCCACATTGATAATCGCCGCTGAAGGTTTTATCCATTTCACGGTGTGGCCTTGCTGCTTGGAAATTCTAAGAAGATTGACAATCAATTGCAGAGACGCGGTATCACATTGCTGTACCCGATCGGCAATTAACTCAATTTGATCATGTTCTAATAAGGCGGATTCTAATTGGCTGTATAAGCTTTCGACCTGTTCTATGGTCATACGCTCGCCGCATTCAATCTGTTGTCCTTCAGGCATGTCATTCCATTCCTATTCCATTTATTCTAAGGATAGACGGCAATTAGAAAGCTGCTAACAATGATCATAAATTTAAGCGGGTCGGCTGATAATTTTTTTCTTCAGTCGATTTTTTAGATTTTTTTTTGAATTTTGGCGTTTTTTTACGATGATTTTGCTTGAATATCAGTCATTCTGGTCTAGCAATTTTGGTTCGCTAAGAATGCTTTGGTTATCTATCAATCAATTTAATTTAGCTTTGGCGAATACGTGCACTTCGTGCGGCAAATTCATCCATCAATTTTTGCGCTTGTTTTTCTTCTATCGCGGAAGCTTGTGTTTTCAATTTTTCAATTAACTTTCGTAATGCCTGAGCTTTCGCCCTAGCTTCTAAATATACCCTTTTAGCGCCATCAGCTTGCTGTTGGATTAAATTTATTTGCTGTTGTTGATGATTACTGGCTTCTTTGATTTGCTCAATAAAAGCAATTGTATTTTGAACCTGCCCACCCTGAATCGCAGTACTGTGATTACTAGTTAACGTTGTACGATATTCGGTCATGTATTGTTCAAGTTGCTCGAACGTTGCTTGCTCTTGCTCTAACTGCTGCTGATAACGCCCCCAGGTTTGCAGATCTTGCTGCTCTTTATCTTCAGCCATTTTTAATACAAAACCTAAACGCTTAACCCTTTGCTTACTCATTTAAGGCTCCGGCGAAGTAGGTTGAGGGACATCTGGTAAGATAGTTTTTAACTGCTCTAAACTATCTTCAATTTTGGCGCATTCATTCAGCTCTTGCTGTAAAAATTGTTGAATTAATGGGATTCTATTTAAGGCTAAATCTAATGTAGGATCTGAACCCGCTTGATAAGCCCCAACACTGACAAGGTCTTTATTCTCTTGGTAGTGGGCATAGAGCTGGCGCAACATTTGAGCTTTACGCAACCAGTCTGGCGATACAATCTGTGGCATAGCACGACTAATCGACGCTTCGATATCAATGGCAGGATAATGGCCTTCATCGGCTAGTTTACGCGATAAAACAATGTGACCATCAAGAATCGCTCGACTAGCATCCGCAACCGGATCTTGTAGATCATCCCCTTCACTTAATACCGTATAAAAAGCGGTAATCGATCCACCACCGGCTTCGCCATTTCCTGCGCGCTCCACCAATTTGGGCAACTTGCTAAATACCGAAGGTGGATAACCTTTGGTCGCGGGCGGCTCCCCTACAGCCAAAGCAATTTCACGCTGAGCTTGGGCATAACGGGTAAGGGAATCCATTAATAACAAAACGTTTTTGCCTTGCTTACGATAATATTCAGCAACCGAAGTGCAATACATGGCCGCGCGCAATCGCATCAAAGGGGAATCATCCGCTGGAGAAGCGATAACGACAGAACGAGCCATACCTTCTTCCCCTAGAATTTCATCAATAAACTCTTTTACTTCTCGGCCACGCTCACCAATGAGACCGACCACCGTAATATCCGCTTCGGTAAAACGAGTCATCATGCCCAACAGCATACTCTTACCCACACCACTACCGGCAAATAATCCCATGCGCTGACCACGGCCGACGGTTAGCAAGGCGTTAATAGAACGCAAACCAACATCTAATGTCGTTCGAATGGGATCACGGTGTAGCGGATTAATGGTCTCTCCCTGCAGAGAGCCTTGTTCCGCATGCAGCGGTCCTTTGCCATCTAAAGGACGACCAATACCATCTAGAACTCGACCTAATAATTGAAAACCAACAGGGACACCGTCAGACCCTAAAAGCGGACTCACTTTAGCCCCAGCTTGCAAGCCATCAACTTGCTCAATTGGCATTAGAAATATTCGGCTGCCATCAAAGCCAACCACTTCCGCTTCAATATCACTATCGTCACGGCGCTCTACCATGCAGCGATCACCCACTTTAACCACTAAACCTTCAGCTTCTAAGGTCAAACCCACCATGCGAATTAAGCGACCACTGGCTTTTTTTTCTAATGAAAGCTTTTCAATATTAATGGTTTTTAACTGTTCACTTAAACTCATTCTGAGTCTTCTTCATGACTTGGGGGACTTTCAACATCATCTGTTTCAACAGTTATATCTTCAATCGTATTTTCACTAACTACATCAGCAGCTTCATCAGATGAATTATCACTCGTTTCTTCAACTGGCGCCTCTTCAAGTGGCACTTCTACAACTTCACCTTCTAGATCATCTAAATCCAGCTTTTCACACTGCTGGTCAATAAATTCAAATACTTGCTGCATACGCTCTTGATGACTAAATTCAATCAAGGATTGCTTAGTGACGATACGCGCACTGCCTGTCGCTAGTGCATCATCAATATCAAAATGCATGTCACGACCTGAATTACTCAAACCGTGCTCTAGGTGTAACGCATCCGCAGAGCTAACAAAAATATGGATATTCTCAGCGCCACTCGGTAGCTGATCAAGAGCACGAATAACTTTTTGAGTTATTTGATTATCCCCTTGCTCTAACTCACGCTCGATAATCGTTTCACACGCTGTTTTTATTAATTGGCTAAGAACTTGAGGTAAGGCTGCATCTTTCTCTATTAGGCTCTGCTCTAATTGTTGACTGAGTTTTGCTAGGTTCTCCGCCGCTTGAGTAATCTCATCTTTACCTAAGGCATGCCCTTCCGCCTGACCTGCTTCAAAACCAATTCGATTACCTTCTTGCTGCCCTTGCTTATAACCTTCTTCTTTCCCGGCAATAGCCCCTTCCGCTTTACCTTCTGCCTCACCTTTTTCACGACCTTCATTTAAGCCCTGTAAAAAACCTTCCTCATGAGCTTCATTGCTGATCTTTTCAAGCTCTTCAACCGTCAGTGGCTCAACATAATCCACCTCTTCTTCGACGACCTCAACTTCTTCTTTGGCCTCTTGTTTAGGAGCCCCCTTCCAATAAGGCAACTCCCAAGGCTTAATATCAATATCTTCACTACTGGCTTGAAATTCTTCTTCATCATTCATGTCATTCGTTACGGGAGTCGTCATGGTTTACACCATCGCCTCGCCACCACCACCCAGTACAATTTCACCCGCATCCGCTAAGCGACGCGCAATGGTAAGAATTTCTTTCTGAGCATTTTCAACTTCACTCACCTTCATTGGGCCTTTCGCTTCTAGGTCATCACGTAATAATTCAGCCGCACGTTTCGACATATTCTTAAAGATTTTTTCTTGTACCGCGGTATCCGCCCCTTTAAGCGCAATCACCAAGAGATCCGTAGAAACTTCACGCATCAGTGCCTGAATACCCCGATCATCAACATCCACCAAATTATCAAAGACAAACATCAAGTCCTGAATCTGTGTCCCCATGTCTTCATCAGTTTCTTTAATCTGCTCTAACAGGTCATTAGCAATCGTACTATCAACTAGGTTAACAATGCTGGCGGCGACTTTAACCCCACCCATAGTCTGAGTTTGCGTACCAGCTTTACCAGAGAATTGACGTTCGAGAATATCGTTTAATTCTTGCAATGCCGCCGGTTGAACTGCCTCTAGCGCAGCAACTCGCATAATGATGTCGAGGCGCACTTTTTCATCAAAGTTGGCTAAAATTTCAGCCGATTGGTCGGCATCAAGATAGGAAATAACAATGGCTTGAATTTGTGGGTGCTCGTGACGAATTAAATCTGCCACCTGACGAGACTCCATCCATTTCAATGAATCTAGGCCCGTCGTACTGCCTCCCAATAGAATACGATCAATCAAGGCCCCTGCCTTATCGTCGCCTAGCGCCTGAGTTAGCATATTACGGATATAATCATCTGAACCTAGGCCCATACCCGTTTGACCGCTCACGGCTTCTAGAAACTCCAGAACAACGCCTTCTACTTGCTCTTGTCGAACATCTTGCAGCGTTGCCATTGAAGTACCGACACGCTGCACTTCTTTGGGTCCCATGTGCTTAAGGATTTCAGCAGCATCTTTTTCACCTAAACTCATCAGCAAAATAGCGGCACGCTCAACGCGAGATAAATTCGCTAATAACTCTTTCTGATTAGCCTCAGCGGGCATCGTATTCTCAGGCATATCTTTTTATCACCCTATCTTCTGTTAGCGCTTGGCTTACGAGCCTTCTTCACTATTAATCCACTGAATAACAACCTGAGCTACTCGAGCAGGGTCTTCGGCAATTAAACCTTTTAATGCATCAAGCTGGCGCTCAAAGCTCTCTGAAGCCCCAGGCAATAAGAAATCGTCCGCTCCTGATAAGGTCACTCTATCCTCATCAAACTCATCTTCTGCATCCGAAAGCTCATCAAGCCCCAAAGCCTCTTCATCGGTACGCCCTTTATTAGCAATGCTATGAATCGTTGGTCGTATAACCCCAAAGATTAATACCAATAGGAATAAACCGGCCAATACCTGCTTCATGATTTCCCAGAACCAGGGCTGAGTCCAAAACTCAGGGCTGCCCAATTCAACTTCCGCTTTACCCATGAAAGGTGAGTTGATTACATTGACACTATCACCCCGTGCCGCATTAAAGCCAACGGCATCTTTCACTAATATTTCTAAACGGTCTAAATCCCGTTCAGACCAAGGTATAAATTGAATTTCACCGGTCTCAGCATTCAGTGATTCTTTATCATTAATCACCACCGCGACGGTTAAACGCTGAATACGCCCAACTTGCTGTTGTTTATAACTAATGGTGCGATCAACTTCATAATTACGCGTTGTTTCACTCCGCTTATCCATTGGGGTAATGGCTTGGCCAGTTGCTGGATCTATTTGCTCCGGCGCAACTGCTTCACCCGGAGGCTGATTCGATAGCGCTCCTGGAATACCACCATCAGCGCCACTCACCGTTTGCTCATCTATAAGCTGCTCACTGCGAACGGCAATTAGGTCTGGGTTAAAGATTTCTTCCGACTGTTCAACCACCGTAAAATCAATATCCGCTGATACTTCCGCTTTATAGTTCTCTAATCCCAATACCGGTTTTAAGATGCTATTAACGCGAGTACTAATAGAATTTTCAACACGCTCGGTATATTGCAATTGCTTAGTCGCTAATAACTCACCACTATCATTTTCAATTTTTGATAGCAGGTTACCTTTTTGATCGACAATCGAAACGGCCCCTTTATCCATTTCGCTAATAGACGAAGAGACTAGATTAACGATCGCCTCAACCTGATCTTTATGCAAAGCGGCGCCCGCGTATAATTCTAAAAATACAGAGGCTCTGGGCTTTCTATGATCACGCACAAAAACGGATTGCTTAGGAATCGCTAAGTGAACTCGGGCATTACGAATCGCCTGAACACTGGCGATAGTACGTGCTAACTCACCTTCTAAACCACGACGATAACGCGCGGTTTCAATAAAGTGACTGGTGCCTAAATTAGACTCATTATCTAATAATTCTAAGCCGACGGTTTTATCATCAATTAAACTGGCTGCGGCTAATTTTAAACGCGCATCATGCAACTCGTCCGCTCGTACCATTAAGACTTGCGAGGTAGGATCAATTTCAAATTCAAAACCTTCACGCTGCAAAACTTCAACAATTTCTTGAGCGTTATAATCCTGCATGCGGTTAATAAGGGGCTTATAATTGGGTTCTTGCGACCAGATAAAGATCGCGATGGTTAAAGCAACCGCTAAAGCAAAGCCCCCTAACATAGCACCTTGGCGTACGATCGATAATTTATTAAAACCCGCGACTACCGGATGAATATTCGAATCAGCATTGTCGAGGGAGTCATCCGTCGTTAAATCCGTCGATTCGGAACCACCGGTTGCTTGCGCTTGATTAGGGTTAGCTACTGCATTTTCCATTTAACGACGCCCCACTATACTGGCATGTTCATAACATCTTTATACGCTTCTAATAACTTATTGCGTACTTGAGACATCGCTTGGAAAGATACACTCGATTTTTGCATAGCGACCATCACTTCGGGCAAATCAATATCAGGGTCACCTTGGGTATAGCGCGTACTTAAACTACCGGCATGTTTTTGAGTTTCGTTAACTTGATTAATGGCATTACCCATCATCTCGCCAATACTCGGTGTTGTAGAGTTACCGGAAGCATTAGCGCTAGAGAAATCCATTTGATTATTAGGACGGGTATTTAATGCCGCGGCTTGATTGATTAAATCTTGTTGGCTGAGTTCATTACGAACTTGGCTGTGATTAATATTGGAATTGCTACTAACCGGAGCCATCTGACTACGCTGCTCTTGCAGCTGAGACGCAAAACTATTTTGCGGTGCACCAACACTATTATTCTGTATTGGCATCGTCTGATTATTAATACCAGCCGTGGCAGAAGGATCCGTGGTTTGCATTTGCTGACGTACTTGGCGCATCTGTAATAAAACAGAGTTGATATCCGCACGATTAACCATAACCTTCACCTCGACCTTTTCATGAATTTGACGTTTTCATCAACATTCACTTATATTTTTTTGGCACTTTTGCCTTCTACTCTTCCTTTCTGCAACTTGTGGGCCACTTTTTTCAAAGTCGAATTAAACACAGCGCTTTAAGCCAGCTGTGCTTCTATATCAATACCTTCTTCACGTAATTTAGCGACTTTATAACGTAAAGTTCTTGGGCTAATCCCCAATCGTTCCGCGGCTTCTTTACGACTAGGCTCTTCATTCAAGGCCTGAACAATTAATTCAATTTCCCTTTGCTTCAAATCACTGCCTAAAGCATTGTCCGCCGATAAATCGACAATTGTATTTTCTGGCACTTCTTGCACGTCAAAACGACGATTTTTCGGCACAGGTGTTAATACCAAATCTTCCGCGGTCACTTGATTACCCTGCTGCAAGATCAAAGCGCGCTGCACGGTATTATCTAACTCACGCACATTGCCCGGCCAAGGATGAGACAATAGTTTTCTTTGGGCATCAGCACTTAACTTAGGTACTGGCTTTTTCATTTTTGCCGCGTGTTTTTGTAATAACAACTGAGTTAATGGCTGAATATCATCTTGGCGATCACGCAATGGCAACCAATTCAGCGGGAAAACACTCAAGCGATAATATAAATCTTCTCGAAAGTGCCCTTCCGCAACATAATCCGCTAGCTCTCGGTTTGTTGTTGCAACAATACGCACATCAAGATCAATGGTCTTTTTACCCCCCAAGCGTTCGACTTGCTGTTCTTGTAAAACACGCAATAATTTCGCCTGCAAAGAAATATCCATTTCGGTTATTTCATCCAGCAATAATGTTCCGCCATTCGCTTGTTCAAATTTACCAGGGGTTGCGGCATAAGCGCCGGTAAATGCCCCTTTCTCATAACCAAACAACATGGCTTCCAACATATTTTCAGGAATCGCCGCACAGTTGATCGCAATAAAAGGCTGCCCTGAACGCTGTGATTTTTGATGAATAAAGCGTGCTAAAACTTCTTTACCGGTACCACTTTCTCCCGAAATAAGTACCGTTGAGTCCGTCGCTGCTACTTTTTCAGCAACTTGAAATAAGCGTTTGCTTTCGGCTGATTCCGCGATCGGTGCATCATCAACAACCTCATTATTCGTCGGCTGATATTTATTAATCAGCGCTAATAACTCGGATACTTCAAACGGCTTCATTAAATAATCATTAGCCCCTAGCTGCATGGCCTTAACCGCCTGCCCGACATCGCCATAAGCGGTCATTAAGATCATTGGTAACCAAGGCTGATGCTTTTTAACATGCGCCAATAATTGCAAGCCATCCATCTCTGGCATATTTATGTCACTTAAAATAATATCCAAAGACGACTGAGCAATGACTTTAACCGCTTCAGCACCATTACAGACTTCCTGTACCTGATGGCCTTTTAACATCAAAGAATCAACAATCGCTTCTCTTAAATTCGGATCATCTTCAACCACTAAAATTTTCATAATTTTCTCCTAAATTTTTATTAATAGCTGAATATTAATGACTGAGTACAGTCTCGCTATTGGTAATGGGCGAGGCTGGTAATTTAAAACTGGCGATAGCACCAGACTCCGCAGCGGAATGAATTGAAAATTCACCATAATGTGCACGGGCAATCGCCTGCACAACCGCAAGCCCTAAGCCTGTACCATTGCTTTTAGTGGTAAAGAAAGGCTGTAAGATCTGATCATTAATTGCATTACCAAAACCTGGGCCATCATCTTCAATTTCAATCGTGACCTGATATTGCTCGCTCACATTCACTCGTACTTGCAAATGAGCGCCTTGGCCACAAGCTTCTAATGCGTTATTCACAAGATTCATCAAAGCGCCTATTAACGCATCCCTATTACAATGAATATGAACATCCGTAGGATTAACTTGAAATTCACACTGAGCATTATTTTGTTGCAAGGGAATCTCTAAGGCTTCTTGCCAGTCATGCATTAGTTGCGATAATGTCATGTCGTCATTAAGTGGGGCTTCGCCACGGGCAAAAATTAACATGTCGCGAATCTGATGCTCTAGGTGATGCAAACGCTGCATCATTTTATTGGCAAATTTCTCTCTTTGCTGCGGCAGTAATTCTTCATTTTGTAAATGCTCGCCATAAATCATCGCCGCACTGAGTGGGGTTCGGATTTGATGAGCAAGTGAGGCAACCATATTGCCCATAGAGGATAAGCGCTGATGCTGACTCAAGCTGGCCTGTAATTTACGTGTTTCAGTTTGATCGGTTATTAAAATAATTTGCCCGGGTTCTGAACCTAGTGACGCGGTTTGCAAACTTACACGGCGCCCATCAACTAAAGAAATTTCGTGACCATCATCTGGCTTAGGGCTAAAGCTCGTGGTAATAACATCACGCCAAAGCTGACCTAATAACAAATCATTATCGCTTTCATCAGGCATTAATAAGGCTTGGGCTGCGGGATTACATTCTCGAATTCGGCCTTCGCCATCGAGCAACAAAATACCCCCTGGCAACATATGCAATAAGCTTTCAAGACGCTCAGCAATGCGTTCTTTTTCTGCCAATTCCTGCATGCGCTGCAACGATACTTCAGCTAATTCACCACTAAGCTCTTCAACTTTTGATTCTAAAAACTCATAGCTTTGAGAAAGCTGAGCTGACATAGAATTAAATAAATTGAATGCATCCTTTAGCTGCTCTTTGTTCATGCGCTCTTTCGTCAAGTGATCATGATTAATCTGATCAATGTTCGAGGCATTCTCTTGAGCTGAATTCAATAAAGCGACGCTAGCCATAACTTCTCCCGCTGGTGTCGAATAATCGACATCAAAATAGTATTACTAGCTATTCAGCAATTAGCGTGCCGCTTTTACGGCGCATTTTTCTCTATAAAGCGTCAGAAATAAATTTACACACAAAAGGCAAAGCGATTTACCACGGAGATCACGGAGGCGCTGCGCTACACGGAGGGAGATAAAGAGCGAGAAAAAGAATATAAAAGTAAAAGTAAAAGTAAAAGTAAGACTAATAGTTAAAAGCTGTATTCCTTGTTTTTTATTTGCTTTTCTCCGTGCAGCGCAGCGCCTCCGTGTGCTCCATGGTGAATTATCTTTTTAACCATTCCTGAATAACAGACATAAAAAAAGCCCATAAAACAGTGTCTTATGGGCTTTATTTAAACCAACTAAATTCTAAGCGGTTTCTTTTTCTTTACGACTGATATCGTACTTACGCATTTTCTCTACCAATGTCGTACGACGAATTTTCAGTTTTTCAGCGGCGCGAGCCACAACTCCAGTAGAGTCATCAAGCGCTTGCTGGATTAACGATTTTTCTAGATCGTTTAGATATTCTTTAAGATCCAAACCATTCACGGGTAATAATGCTGGTGAATCAACGCCAACCAAACCATTATCAATTTGAGTAACATCGGCCAGCACAGGGGCTTGCATCATGCCATTTTCATCCGTCTCATCAACGTGACGGAATTTCTTCGGCAGCTCATTAACCCCAACCACCCCATAAGGATGAAGAATGGCTAAACGCTCAACCAAGTTGGCTAATTCACGAACATTACCATGCCACTCGTGACGACAAAGAGACATAATAGCTGCTGAATTAAATCGAATCGAACCACGCTTCTCATATTCCATACGAGAAATTAATTCATTTAATAATAACGGTAAATCTTCTACGCGCTCACGTAGAGCAGGCATTTCGATGGGGAAAACATTTAAGCGATAATATAAATCTTCGCGGAAACTGCCATCTTCAATCATGTTTTCTAAGTTTTTATGCGTTGCGGCAATAATGCGCACATTGGTCTTCATGGTTTTAGTACCACCGACCCGCTCATAAGTATGTTCTTGTAAAACACGCAGAATTTTAACCTGCATGTTCAGAGGCATATCACCAATTTCATCTAAGAATAGGGTTCCGCCTTCCGCCATTTCAAAACGCCCTTGGCGCGTAGTAATCGCTCCCGTAAACGCGCCTTTTTCATGACCAAACAGTTCACTTTCTAATAGTTCAGCAGGAATTGCACCACAATTAACCGGTACAAAGGGAGCCGCTTTGCGATTTGAATGATAATGAAGATTACGGGCGACCACTTCTTTACCGGTACCCGATTCACCGGTAATTAATACGCTCACATCTTTATCTGCAACTTGCATAATAAGTTCGCGCACATTTTGAATCTGGCGACTGGTACCGACTAAGCTGCGAAACAACTGCACTTCACGACGCTCTGAGCGACTGCGATTATGCGTAAACTGCTCTCGATATACCTGACAACGATGCAAGCTATCTAATAACTTATTATAACTAGGAGGCATTTCAACATTAGCAAGAATCGCGCGGCGTAAATTTTCAGCCACTTCATCGGTTGAATCATCACCAATATATAGTATCGGCGCGCCATGATCCCAAGCGATAATATCTTCAACCATCTTGGCTAAACTAATATCCGCACTGTTACCCAGTAGTACTGCAGAAATCTCGCTAGTCTCTTCAACTTCAGCTTCAACCCGTTTCTTCCAATCATTGGCGCCAACGGTTATCGCTTCTTCCCCAAGGAAGTCGAGAATAACTTTTAGATCGTGGCTACGCTGTTGATTATCATCAATCAGCAAAACCTTAATTTCTCTCCACATGAGATATGTGCCTTAAATATAGAATTCTTTGTATACCGGCATCCCAGCCAGTCACGCCATCATTTTGACTTCAACACTACTAGTAAAGTATCTATTTGCTAATAGGTCAATCTTCTGACACTAATATTTTTATTGTTATAAGAAGATTTTCTAAAAGACTTTTATAGCTGATTCAGTCGGGATATGACAAGCAACTTTAAGCTCTAATTGAAGAGCTTAAAGAAAAAAACACAAAAAAATCCATTTTTTATCGTTTTTGATTAGTCTTTATACAGAGAAGGCACTTAAAGAAGATTGATTCGCATCTTTCTGTTCATTAGGCTTTTTTCCACTGGCAGCCAAATACTCGTCGCGAATTCCATCCCAGCCGGCCTTAACTTCCAGCAGTAATGACATGACTTCATCAATCATATTAATATCATTAGCACTCGAGGCTTCTAATAATCGACGATTCATGTAGTCATATAATCGATCAAGATTGGATGAAATATCACCACCCTTTTCATGATCCAAGCTCGATTGCAAAGTCGCAATGATTTCCATCACTCGACCTAATAACTTGGCCTTTCCTTCATGATTCTTTTCTTCAATCATGCCTTTGGCTTGTGACATGCGCGTTAATGCACCTTCCATTAACATTTGAATAAGGCGATGAGGGTCTGCCCCTTCGACCTCTGATGTCATACCAACTTGGCGGTATTGATTTGCACCCTTGCTATACATAGCTCAGCCTCGTGATTGATTCTGTTTGTCATCCTTAAATGACGGCCAACAAAAGGAATACTTTAATAGTTTATTCTCGACTTAATTAAAAATACAACGGTCATCCTCTGCCGCTAATAGCGGCAATTACCGCTTCAATTTCATTTTATTAATGCTAACCCTATGAAATATATAGCTTTATTTTTCTGGCATTGGCCTTGCTTAGACACCAGTAACTAGAGATAATTTTGGTGTTAAACCATGAACCTTTTACATGCCACAAATACAAAGAAGACCAGTCGATTAGATCTGGACTCTTATGCACAGTTAGTTCAAGAAGCTGGGCAGCACTTTGCTAAGGCCCAATTAAAAGATGCCCAAGCAAACGAGCTGCCACAAGCATTGCAAAAGCTATCCCTTGCACTTGGCATTAATCCAAATGGTATTAAAGGGTTAAACTTATTAGCTCGAATTGAATTATTCCGTGGTCGACATGATCAGGCGCAAATTGTTATTAATCGTGCTCTCGATGCCAAACCCGATAGCCCCACTGCCTTGTACAGCGCAGGGCATATTGCGTTAGCACTTAACAACTTAGACTTAGCTGAACAGCATTTCTCCGCTTCACTTAAGATCTCTAAAGTTGCAACACGCTCTGCCTCATCACTTGCTTATACCTACCTTGAGCAAGGAAAATACGTTGAAGCATTTCAGATGTATCAAGAGCTGATTAAAACTCAATCAAATGATCCACACATAAAAAATAAGTTATTTGAATCAGCGTCACACATCAATGCAGATTTTTATTCAGTAGAACTTGAAACGAATGTATTACGCTATCTCGATTTCAAAGAAGTAGACCACTCTTTATTACGTAATCTAACGACAACATTATTGCATCATAAATTGCAAATAACGCAATCCAGTACTCCGCTTGAATTTGATCAAATTGCTAGCGACCCTTTATTACTTGCAAGCCTTAGAAGCTTTCACTTTTGCGACGCATTATTAGAACGTTTATTTATTAGTCTAAGACAAACACTATTATTTAATACTGTACAAAACATGACCATTCCATCGCTGCATCTTGAATTAGCACACGATATGGCAATTCAAGCACAGCTTAATGAATATGTATGGCCCGTAACCAAGGATGAAGAAAATATAATTGAAGGGCTTGAAAATCTTTTATATCAAATAACTGAAGAAACCGAATGGCAACTGGATGATATTGCACCTGCAGTTCTTATTCTAGCGCAATATAAAGACTTAGCTAAAACAACCTTAGCGGCAATTTTCAACGATATAAAGGTTCAAAAATCCGTTAACAACAGTTATTTGGCCGACATTATTACTTATGCTATTGGCAACAATAAAGAAGAAATGGCTATAGCGAAAAAAATTCCTTACTGGAAAGTTAAAAAGAGAACCGATAAAAATAAAGTTTCATTAAAAGTTCAAAACCAATATGAAGAGAATCCCTACCCAAGGTGGAAGGATATTGGATTTAATACAGCTAGTAGCTATCAACAAGCATTATTAAAAAACTTCCCTCAGTTAAATCTCAGCCACTGGCAGGGTAAAGAAAAGCTAAATGTTCTTGTGGCCGGCTGCGGGACCGGGCGCCAAGCTATTCGTTTAGCGAGCTACTTCAATGATTTAAATGTCGTGGCAATCGATTTAAGCGGACGCTCCCTTGCTTATGCGCAGCAACAAGCCATGAAGTATGAAGTGACAAACATTCAGTTTATTCAGGCAGATATTCTTGAATTTTCTAATTTTCCAGCACTTTTCGACGTCATCGAATGCTCCGGTGTTCTCCATCACATGGAAAACCCAGAACTAGGATTGCAGTCACTGCAGCAATTATTATCGCCAACAGGGGTTATGAAAATTGCTCTGTATAGCGAGCAAGCACGCAAAAAAATTATTGCTTTCAGACAATTAATTGAACAGAGCAACAATACTAGCAAAAATAAACTGGATCAGCGTTTATTACGGCAAGCATTATTAATGAACCAAATACCGGGGAATTGGAATGAAATAATAAATTCCCCGGATTTTTATAGCATGAGTAATTGTCGAGATTTAATCTTTCATGAACAGGAGCATCAATTTACACCAAATAAAATAGCGTCTTTACTTAGCGATAATCAACTGGACTTCATTGGTATGCTGCCAACGATGACTGCCCGTAAACTTATGGAGAATCAGACAGGCAAGTTAGACAAAAATAATACTCTAGAAAATTGGGATATTATTGAGCAAAATAATCCTGATATATTTGCTGGCATGTATCAATTCTATTGCCGAAAACAATCCAATATTAAATTTATTTAATTACAATATGTGCTTACAAAAAAGGCCGTTATCTAACAGATAACGGCCTTTTTTTATTTCAGAAACTGTTTTTTATTAATCTATTTATTAGCATTATTCATCGCTTCAAACTGCTGCTTAATAAAATCACCGGTCGAATTGAGTTTAGAAACAATCGCATCGTTATATAAGAATTGGCTCTTTAAACGGGCTTCCTGTGCCGACATGCGAGTATCAATGGACTCTCGTTTTTCCGCTAACTTTTCTTTATCATTATCCAGAGCATCCAGTTTATTCGAGATAATGCCATCCTTCGAATCTAGCATGGCCAATAAACTGGCATTTAACTGATCAGCAAAACCCGAGATATAAGTAATATCTCCGCGAGCACCAATAGCCCCACCGGTAATTTTCATACGAATACCACTCGAAGGATCAATATCACCTTCTTGCGCTTTCCCTGATTCACCATCCGCAGTACCATTAATAAAGCCATAGGTAGCAGAAGCACTTCCTGGGACATCCGTCATTTCTACTGTTGAGGTCTCTCCCTTCGAGCCTGAAATTATACCGAATTTTTGGTAAGAAAAAGAAGCTGGATCATCGTTATACTCGACCTTCACACTGATACCATCAGCTTTATAGGTTGCATCATCGTTAATAGCCGCTTCTAAAGCCGCCGCTAAGGATTCACCCGAATTGTATACTGCGGGCTGAGCCAAGCTGATAACCGCTTCTACGCCATCAACCTTGATGGTAAAAGTATTATTGGTCGCATCTATATTGACTGGACTCGTAAAGTCAGCCCCTGGATTAGCAATATAAAAACCGTTACTGGCTTTTTTATTACCATCTTGAGCCGACAAGTACTGGCCATTACCTTTAGCATCGATACCATTCACTTTGCCTTCGACATTTTGCCCTTGAGCAATTGAAGGGGAATAAATTGCGGCATCTTGTAGACCAAAAAATGAGACGGCTGCTGCATCAATATCCGTGAAGGATACCTCGGTTGCATTACCACCCACATTAATTTGCAATGAGCCTAAATCTGTCACTGGGTCATATACGTAATTCACATCTGCGTCTAAGTCATATCCATAACGACGTGTATCATCAAAACCAAGAGAGTCATAGCCGTTAGTTTGCACATCCGCCACTAAACCTAAATTAGCGGCCGTTGTACCGGCAATATTTTTAACTTCTATACTGGCACCAGAGCCATAAGTTGCGGCTGTTCTAACCCCTTCTTTCGCTAGAGTTTCAAAAAATAGGTTCCCACCGCCGTCTAACTTAGCAATCACATCACCCGCATCAAACTGCCCACTAGCAACTAAGCCCGTATCCAACGCGGATTGAATGACAGTAAGTGTAGAAGCCGCATCATTAGTACCCGCCGTTCCATCACCATTCACATCGACATTAATATCGATACCATCAACCGCTAAAGTAAACGTTGAATTATTTCCAACACCGGAAAAATCAATACCGGTTGTAATATTGGTCGTCACTATAGTGGAATCAGACTTAGCGCCGCGGCCGTCCGCTGTAATTTCTAAATACTCATTATGTCCAGTGGCTACAGATGACAGCTTTAAACCTGACCCGTCTAAACTTGCCGTTACCACACCAGCACCAAATGCTGTATCCAGCGCTGCCTGTACATCAACGACATTATCTCCAGAATCCGAATTAACAATAACTTCTTGTTCAACCCCAGAGACGTTCAACATAAAACCTGAATTTATTGTTGAGAAATCGATATTTGTACTGATATCACGCGTACCTGTACTAGATTCTCCGCCTTTAGTTAAGCCTGCAAACGCAGGATCAGCAGCCAAAGCCGTATCCATTGCGGTTTCAACCGCAGTGGCCAAATCAGTACCTGATAAATAAGTTCCTGCAGGAACACTGACTTTCGTCGTAGTACCTACTCCATCTACAGCCATATTGAATTCAGTAGCAGAAGCAAACGTTAGCCCCGCATCATCACCAGTTGATTGCACCCCTTGACTGTCATTCAATCCAATAGCGGAATCACTACTCGAAACTCCTACTGCAGTAATTTCAATTTGCTGAGCACTTCCCACTGCAGAGGTGGTAAAACGTAAATAACCGTTATCATCAAATTCAGCGACCACATCTCCCGTTAATGCCGTAGCATCAATCGCAGTTTGAATCGCTTGTAACGTGTCTTTGCGATCCCCAATAATACTATCACCGTTAAGATCATTCCCTGCTGCATTAAGATTGACGGTTACCGCAACAGGGCCAGCTCCGATATCCAATGAAAAAGTCGCATTATTTAGGTCAAAATTAACACCTTCAGTGCTCGCCATTGAGCGATTACCAGGCTGGGTTGTAGAGCCTTTTCCTAAAAAAGCATCGCTATTTAAGGTTGTAAGCTCAACCCCTTCATAAGTGCCTTTGCCGGTAATATTAAAGCCTAAAGTATTTGCGCTATTGGAATCTGTACTGGTGAAGGATATTTTAGAATCTTCGCCGTATTTATTAGAAGTAATAGAAAAATTCTTATCCACAGCGTCATATTCAACGGTGGCACTGTAGGCAAACTGCTTATAGGTTTCATTACTATTAATTTGGAAACCAATTTGTTTCGCGAGCTCTTCACCCGTCGCATAGCTTCCAGACGTTAACGTAATAGCTTCGTTTTTACCGTTAAGATTTATCGTAAAGTTATTATTACTATCATCGATCACTACAGGACTGGCAAAATCCAATCCTGCAACACTGCCCCCCTCATAAATTGCTTGAGTGGCAAGTTGAGTCACTTCAACAGCATAGGTACCCGCTTGAGTATTGATTGAATCATTGACATAACGTATTTGCGCATCATCCGCAGTACCGCTTTTTGCTAAAATACTGACAATAGACTCACGATCTTCCTTCATCGCTTTAGAAAAAACTGCTGGATCAAATTCCAATAAAAAATCATTGGTTCTATCAGTATTTACACCAAGCTCTGTTAAAGACCGGTATTTAGTTCCCGTTAACCCCTCAATAGGTTGGCTGATCATAGAACGAATCTGAGATTGAATTCCTCGTAAAGTAGAATCCCCCAATAACAAACCTGCTTGATCCGTGTCCGCATTGTAAGAGGTTAATTCGTCAGAGAATTTTTTTAAATCATTATATGCAGTAACAAAATCTTGAATCTTTTCCTGAACACCCGCCGTATCTGGAGCGACGACAATGGAGATTGGTTTACCGACATCTGCCGACAGCAGATTCAAAGTCACCCCGGGCACAACCTCTTCAATACTATTACTTTCCCGCGTAATGGTAAGACCATTGGCTTTTAATAATGCATCTTCACCTTTTGCCGTTTCCGACATAGTGCCTACGCCATTTTGAACTTCGTTATAAGCAATTGAAGATAGGCCTGTGGTGGCTACCGCACCGCCATCATCTAGGGTCATAATGCGCATGGCATTTTGCTCGCCAGTATCTTCAGAACTGATTACTAATCGATAACCAGAACCATCATTAATGATCGATGCTTTGGCGCCAATATCGGCATTATTAATGGCCTCTCTAATACCACTTAAGGTTTTGTTAGAGTCATCAATCGTAATGGGAGGCCCACCCTTGGTCGGGTCAACATCCTGACTTAAAAAGCCGCCACCCCCGTCATAAGTAATCGCACCAAAGGTAATTTGAATTTCGCCGGTACCAATAATTTCATCAATGCTGCTATAAGCATCGGTCACTACACTGTGGGCTTTCGCTGTATTTAATACTTCAACACTGTAAGTACCGGGTTCAGCAAGAATTGACGCTTCTGTCGTTAGAATGGCTTCATCTGAAGAGCTAGCGGTTGTTGAGCCTGCAGTAGAGGGTAAAGACAATGCACTGGTTGCAGACTGTAGCGTAGAGGCGAGTGATTTAATTTCGCCATAAGCAGTAATGCGGGCATCCAGTATTTCTTCATCACGGTCAAGACGCTTGTCAGATGCTTCACGCTCCGCACCCACAATCTTCTCAACAAGATCGTTGGTTAAAACCCCTGATCCTAAACCTAATGATTCAATAGCAGCCATGGCCTGCCTCCACTCTACAAAATATTCATACTGAAACGCAAAAACCCCAGTACTAACCTTATCGGCCAGTCTGGGGTTATTTTTAGCTAAGTGCTTAAATTAGTGCTAACAAAAAGTTCCTAATGTCACACTTGTGCGCTAAACAATAACGATGGTTCTTCATCATTCAAGTTTTGCGCCAACTCCAAAGCTAATTCGTTCGGTATTTGACGAATCAATTCTGAAGATGTTTTATCAAACACCTTGATTACCGTTTTACCGCTATCTTCATCCATTTGAAAATCGAGGGTACGTTCAGTTGATTGCACATACTCATTAAGCTTAGAAACAGCGTCTTTCACTTGTTCTTCACTTACATCGGCAATCGCCTTTACATTCTGTGGCAACTCTTTGCCACCTATACCAGTACTCTCAATTTTACCTGTCGCTGCAGCTTGTTCTTTTCCGTAAGCGTTAGCAGCAGTAGAGGATGATAAAAGCTGAGCTGCGTTCTTTTGAACTAACGAAACTCGATCGGTTAAATGTGCTTTCATATCATTCATAAATCACCTCAATGGCTAAGATTCTTATCTCTAGAAGATTAAGCTTCCTAATCATGCAATTAAGAAGCTTAGTAAGTCTTGCGACTTATCCTAGAAGAGATAGAACCTGCTGGCCTGCTGCGTTAGCCTGAGCTAGTACCGAAATACCCGCTTGCTGTAGCACGTTAGTACGCTGCAGTTCCGCGGTTTCCGCCGCGAAGTCAGCATCTTGAATTCGCGAGTTTGCCGCGTTCAAGTTTTCAGACGTTACTTGCAAGTTACTTACGGTAGATTCCATACGGTTTTGAATAGCACCTAAGTCAGCTCGCTGGCTAGCAACCTGGCCAATGGCGTTATCCACTGCAATCAATGCCTCTGTTGCACCTTCAACCGTCGTAATATCAATATCCTTCAGGAACTGTCCATCTTCTCCACCACCAAATGTTCCAGCTTGGAAACCAAGAGCATCCAGCTCAGTCTTACCATTAGTACCTACGTTCACTTCAAATTCAGAGGCCGAAGTTAGCTTAATCTTACCAACCGTAGTTTCGTAAGTCTGAGCTTCGATCGACATCCCCGTTGGGTTATTAGTTTGATCACCAAATACAGCCTCACCAATACCATCAACATCAGCACTTAGCCCGAATATGGCACCAATACCTTGGTTACTACCAGTATTTCCAGACTTATCATTAACCGCCACAGAAATATTACGACCATCTTCTGCTGTCAAGGTTACCGAAGTACCATTATCGACTGCTGTCACACCCGTTTTACCAGCAGATTGATTAATAAGGTTTATCGCATCCGCCTTAGCTTTATCAGTATCGATAGTTGTACCATCACCCGTATCAGCCAAGGTTACATTACCCAGATTCACACCATTAATGTAGAGCTCACCCTGATCACCAATTTCGTACCCAGTAGTGGTTGGCGTTGCAGCACCGGAATTATTACCGACCACAACCGTTGCTTGTACTTCAGCAGTTACCCCAGTTTCTTCAGAAACGGCATTAATTGCTTCTGCTACAGAAATTGCCGAAGCTTCCTTAGAAGATGATAAGATAGTTTCACCATCACTCGACACTGTCGCTGAGGCAGTATCGCTAGAAGCTTTCGCAGCTGAAATAGCAACCCCTTCAATCGTTAAATCACCTTCTCCTAAACCGTTAGGTGCGGAATAAGTTGATCCAGTTTCAGCCAAAGCAGCATTCGCTAACAGTTCATCTGCACCGCCATCCACGTCACGAGTCAGCGAGACTGAAACATCATCGCCGTTTTCAGTAAAATACTTAACTTCACCCTGCACGTTTGATCCTGCGGCAAGCAGACCTGTTGCACCAACAGCGCCGGCGGGGTCAAAAGTATAATCGGCGTTGGCATCAACCGAAATACCCACACTAGTCGCAGCAAAGTTCTTAATGGTCAAAGAAATAGTATCAGCTGACGCGCCATCATGCGTTGCGGTTACTTCGATATTTGCACCAAAGTCACGACCATTTAATTGGTCTGCCAAATCAGCCATACCTGCAGCATCTGCAGAAAGAAGATTAAAGTTTTGACCACCGATTGTAATCTGCTCACCAGCCAATGATGCTGCGTTGGTCAGATCGCCAGTGACTTCTTCATAAGCTGTAACACCCGCAACGTTTGCATTGATATCATTCGCTATAAATGCGGCAGCATCTTCTAGGTCTGTAGCAACAGGGACTTGACGCGTTGTCGTTGTATCACCAACTGTAGCTGTATAGGTGTAATCTTGGTTAATATCTGTTGTACCATCCGCTACTACGTTATTAAACGAAGTACCACCGCCATTCAAAGTACCGATTGAGGTGCTATAAGTTGTATTATCAGTTGTTACTGAGGCAACTCCTTGGTCATAAGTCCCGGCAGTCAAACCAGCATTAGACAAGTCACCAATACCGCTGCCATCACCGCCCTCAATCGTAATTGGTCCATCACTTGATACAAGCGTGAATCCACCGACATAATTATCTTCTGTTGCTAAGCCAGTCGCTTGCGCAGCAATTGCCTTTGAGGTGAATCCTGTAAATACTAAATCGATATTTCGGCCATCACCTGCAACCAGCTCTACACCACCAGAGTCAGAGCCAGTATCAATAGCAGTAATACCGGTTTGATCTGCAACCGCATTAATAGATTCCACTACCGACGCTCGAGATCCTGCAGCATCTGTTGATGTTTGCAAGTTAATTGCAACACCGTTTAATGTCAGCACACCATCTTCCTGAGCAGCTACCTGCTTAGTACCTACTGCCGTATTTTCATTAACAAATGCCTTCACACCAGTTTGATCTGAAATATTGTTAATAGCTGCAGCTTTTGCGATAGAGGAGTTAGCGGCATTTACGGTAGATGCCGTATCATCCGTAGCCTGAGTTGCAAGAACATCAACGCCGTTAATAGATAAATCACCATTACCAAGTGCTGCATCGACACCAAAGGCACTGATACCTGAGGCATCAGAAGCACCTAATTTATCGGTTGTTAATTCTGCAATGGATACATCAATTGTTTGACCCGCATTTGCACCCACCTGAAAAGAAGCAGCAAATGAACCATCTAATAAGTTACGGCCGTTAAAATCGGTTTCATCAGCGGTACGAGCAATCTCAGATACTAGCTGACTTACTTCCGCTTGAAGTGCGTCACGGTCAACGTCAGAGTTGGTTGCGTTAGCAGACTGAACCGCCAGTTCACGAATACGCTGCAAGCTGTCATTCATTGAACCTAAAGCACCCTCTGCGGTTTGCGCTAGAGCGATACCATCACCTGCGTTACGTACCGCAACGTTCAGACCTTTGATCTGAGAGGTGAAACGAGTCGAAATCGCCAAACCTGCCGCATCGTCTTTCGCACTGTTAATACGTAGACCTGATGATAAGCGCTGCAACGCTTGCTGGTTTGAAGACTGTGATTTGTCCAAGTTGCGCTGTGCGTTCAACGAGGCAATATTGGTATTAATAATTTGTGGCATTTTGTTAACCCTCTGTTAGTCCTTGAACGCCCAGTTTTCCGGACAATTCTTTTATTCACTAAGGTTAACGACACGGTTTGGAATTACTTTAGAAATTGTTTAACTTTTATTTAGTTGTGTTTGGAATATATAGATCGGCTTTTAGAACTAAAAGAATATGGCGAATTTAATAAATTGAACTAAAAGAACACTTGAGTACCTGTAGGCGTTAAATTCTACGAGTACTCTCAGTAAAGGACATATTTGAGAAGATGTATTAAGGGAGGGTAAATTAAGAAGATTATATTTGGTTAAACAACGATAAGTTCTGAATTTTGGCGTAGCTCTGCTGCGCAGTTTCTAATAAGAAAGATTGTAGCGATAACCGACTGACTGCTTCGGCAAAGTCTACATCACTTAATGCCGATAGCACTCCCTTGCTCACAAGGTCTACATCCGAGGCAAGACTGGAGGTATTTTCAATCACATTTAAGCGCGCCCCCACTTCACTTCGAACTTGAGAAATACTTGATTGTGCAAAAGCTAAATTATTAAGTGTATCTTCTAATAAATTATCGAGGGTCGCGGCGTCTTCCGGGTTGTCGCCTAAATTATTTAGCCCATCCATTAGTCGATAGATAGTATCCGTAATGCTTTGCTTTTCTGAAGAGTTAGCCAAAAACTCATCCCCAGGCTCCGGAGCTCCACTGACTTTAATCACCAATCCTGCAACGACTATATCATCACCAGAATTATAGCCTTGAGCATCTAAGCCATCGACGATACGTCCGTCGGAAGCCTGCCGCACGGTAAAGTTAGGGCCTGAAGGACTAATCGCTGACTCAGCGTTAAAAGTCACTACCAAGTCTTCAGGGTAAAATTCTGCATAGGCCTGTTCATCTACGACAAAGCCAGGATTGACTATTCCATTCCCTTGGTTGAGAGGACTCGCTAAGGTATTAAAAGAATTATCGGCGGCTTCAACATCAACAAATAAATTCTTACCATTATCTCCTGTAGCAACCGTCGTAGAAGTCGCTATCGATAAAAAGCGCTGCCCTTCATCACCGGCGTAATCATAACGGCCATTTTCATTTTGTTGAAAAGGCAGAGTCGCGCCTTTAAAGCCGCCAAATAAATACTCACCACCAGCGTCTTTAGAGTTCATAAGATCAACAGTAGCACCAAGAATTTCACGCACCTCTGCGGCAATGGCTTGTCGATCTCCAATAGTCTGACTACCGTCACCGGCTTTCACTGTCAGTTCTTTCAATCGAGTTAAATTGTCGGTAATTCCCGCTAGCTGAGTTTCCTCTAGCGTTAAGCGCCCCTCGGCTCCCGTCATATTCTTACCGAACTGTTCCCTTAAGGCAGCATCTTGCTGCAACTGCAAAATCTTAGTCGCTGCAATTGGATCGTCCGCCGGAGTTAATACCCGCCGTCCGGTTGAGACCTGTTGCTGAGTTTTATTCACTTGAGTTTGGTTATCAAGTATTGAGTTCAGCCCTTTATTAAATGACTGCAAGGTAGAAACACGCATGTTCAATTTCTCCTAAGGCTGTTTTAAACAGTATTTATCTAAAAGGTGTTAATTAAGGTATCAAAAATATCACGAGCAACCTGTATGACTTTTGCCGATGCATTATAAGCAAGCTCATACTGTATGAGTGCCGCAGCTTCTTCATCAAGGTTTACACCTGAGGTACTGTTCACTGCATCTTGTGAATTACGCAAAAGCACCTGACTGGAGTCTTTGTTAATTTGTGCGCGACTGGTGATCGAACCAACATCTTCGACCAAGATGGAATACGCATCGCTGTAACTCGAGTTGCCATTAATTGTATCTTCTGTTTGTAGCTCACCCAAAGCAACACCATTTCGACTATCAGAAGTACCGTCTTGGTTAAACTTCACGGTAAACTCATCACCCGTCTCAACAATACCTTCTATCTCTAGGTCAAAACCAAAGTGAACCGCTTCACCCACGGGATCGGTATTGAATAAGTTATTACCTGGAGGCTCGATCTCTAAGCTGTAATGTTCATCCAATACGACCTTTATTTCACCACCCATAGCAATTTTATTACTGCCATTAGGGCCTGTTCCTGATACTTGTAGTCTTGGTTGAAAACTAATATTGCCTTTTTCGTCGAAAGCAACGTCAACGTTACCGGCAAAAGACATGCCGCTGGTTTCAATTTTATTTTGAATTTCATTAAGAACATCTACACCGGTTGCATGATTACCCGTTAATTCAATACTAAATGTTCCCTGGCCAGGCATTTCAAAATCATAGGTATAAGGACCGTCCATAGTGAAGTCGAAACCTTCGAACTCAGATAAGTTTTTGAACGGTGCTTCTCCTGTTTGAGTGAGCTGAATATCAAGGCCATTAGAAATGGTAAAACTATCCCCAAGGTCTCCCGTCACATCAAAAGATAAATCTTCACCATTTAATGCAATGATAGTAACCGTCGCACCATCACTTTTAGCCATAATGCCTAGGTCTTGAAAATCTCGATTGGCATTTATTCGATCGGCAATAAAATTAGGCGTTATCGGATCAGGAACAACTTCTGGATAACCTGAATCGTATTTGGTTTGCCCTGTCCCTAATGTATCCGTCAGTTCAACACCATTAAGGGTTAAGCCCATGTTAATTAATGGGTTTGAATCAGAAGTAAAGTCACTCAACTGCACTGTCGTGCGAGCACTCGCTTCTACGCCATCGCGCTCCGACATTAAGCGAGCGATTTCTTGTGCCGAAGAGTTCGCTGGGGTTGATAATAAAGGCTGAGCAGTTTTCAGTCCCGTTCTGGGGTCTTCAATATTAATCGTTATACGTTCAGGAAAGAAACCATTCAGCGCCGTAACCGTGGCAGCAGGTGCTGGAGCCTGATACGTCGGTGCTGTGGGTAAGTATCCACCAAAGCTTGTAAAAGCGGTTTTTCCTTCATCCGCCGGTAGAATATTATTCGAAATACCAGGGACAAATATCTGATTCATTAAAGGCGGAAATAAAGGAATAGGGTTACCTGGATCCGAATTATCCAAAACATCATAACTGGTTGGCGAAGTGAATTTCACCAATAATGGAGGATCCATTTCTCCTTCGCTCGATAAATAAGGAGTATCCACGTCATAAACACTTCCCGGAGATATCGCACCACTTCCACGGTTGCCAATAGCAGAATCTGTTGAAATTGGTGAAGCGATGGCAACTTCTTCTGGGCGAGTAATTTTCATTTCCAAGTTACTCGCACCCGCTCGTGTAGGGGTAATCAAAAACTTATCCCCCGCTTGAAAGCTGCCTGCTTCCAAACGAATTTCAAAACCATCAATCTCTACACTCTGTGGGAAATCCCCTGTAAGTGCCGTGGTTGCTAATTCTTCTCCGGTTTTATCATTAACAATTTTAAATACAAAGTCACCAGGACCAGGGAAGGTCATCCGGTAATTATCCGCGGTTAACTCTGAGGTATCATTAATGTGAATGGAAACTAAACGATCATTAGGCTTTTCATTTCGAGCATCCCCTTGAATACGTAAATAAGTCGAACTGGGCTTATT
>PJEL010001033.1_pt1 | contig 29954 bp, 19 predicted proteins | sample 1853271 | NCBI WGS metagenome assembly PJEL01 (sample SAMN08108733, study PRJNA415343) | Invertebrate metagenome, whole genome shotgun sequencing project. | host: Globobulimina | place: Sweden: Gullmar Fjord | collected 2015-08 | reverse complement strand
TCTGTTTTCTTCTTGAACACCTAAGATTAAGCCGCCATGCACGGCTGGTGCGACGTTATCAGGATGCCCTTCTAGGTTTGTAGCGATTTGCAGCACTTCTGCTCGTGTAAGTGGGTTGCCCAAAATTGTATTGGCACCAAATAGGCCCGCAAGAACGGCCGTTGAGCTGCTGCCTAGTCCACTGCCGACCGGTATTTGATTTTCTTGTTGAATATGTAGACCCGTGGGATATTCATGGAAGCGGTCGAAGATGAGTCTGGCAGATTGCCAAACTAAATTGCTTTCATCCGTCGGCACTTTGTGTGTGTCTTCGCCAGAAACGACAATTTCTAACCCAGATGTGTTGCGTTCAAAAAGTGTCTTTGATGAGCTTAATAATCCGCAATTAAAAGAGTTAGTTGAAAAAGCGTTATTAAATAATTTATCGCTTCAACAACAAGCTTTTGACGTTAAGATCAAAGAGCAGTCATTAATCGCAACGGGTACTAACGTTTGGCCGTCGCTAAATGCAGAGTTTTCTGGTCAAAGAGGTGAATCTAGCTCTGCTGATTCTCCATCTACATCCTATGCGGCGGGATTGTCATTAAGATACGAATTGGATGTTTGGCAAAAACTATCTGATACAAATAAGCAAGAGAACCTACAATATATGGCTGAGCAAGCTTCTTATACTGAAGCAACTCAAGCACTAATCTCTAATGTGATTTTGTCTTGGTTAGACGTTATTGAAGCGAACCAATTATTAGAGCTCTATAAACAAAGAGTACAAAACTCTGAGCAAAGCTTATCTATTATAGACTCAGGCTATCAGCAAGGTCTGAATAGTGCGCTGGATGTTTATCTTGCTAGAAATGAGCTCAACAGTGAGCGTTCACGTTTGGCGCTTCAAGTAAGTAATAAAGCAACTGCAATTCGAGTTTTGGAAAGACTGATTGGTGAATACCCTTCTGCTTCTTTACTTATCAACGCTGATATTCCGGTATTTACTACTGATGTTGAGCTAGGTATCCCATCTGAGTTAATTAAAAATAAGCCTTCTTTGCAGGCTAGTTGGTATCAGTTAATGGCAACCGATGCAGCATTAGCATTTGCGCACAAAGAAAGGTTCCCAGACTTTGTATTAACAGGAACTCTTTCTGATAGTGCAAGCAAGTTATCTGATGTGTTTAGCACATCGGCGTTTGCTTGGGGTTTAGTCGGTAAAATTACAGCGCCTTTGTTTGACGCAGGACGCCTTAAAGCTAATGAGAAAGCAGCGGAGCTTAGACTTCAACAAGCTGAAAAAAGCTACATTGAAGACGTGTATGACTCATTTGAAGACATTGAAAATGCATTGTCATTACAAGTGAGTTTAGTAGAGCGTTATGCCACCACCTATGAAGCCATGGAAAACGCGATGGCGGCAGAGCAATTAGCATTTGAACAATATCAAAGTGGTCTTGTGACCTACACCACGGTTCTTGATGCACAAGGCCGTTCATTTGATGCACAAACTTCTCTAATCCAAATTAAGAAACAAAGAGCCACAAACAGAGTTCAACTTCAGCAGTTACTTGGGCATTCTTTTTCTAACTCAAATTCATTAAAGACTACGGACGACGGCAACAATGATTAACTTCAAAAAACTAATATTACCTGTTTCGGTGCTAGCGGGCACAGCAATTTTATACACATTTATTATGTCTAACCCGCCAGAAGCACAACGCCGTGGACCATCAAAAGCCTCACAGATGTCAGTTCAAGTTGAAAAGTTGCAGCCACAAGACTACCCAATTATTCTTGATAGCTATGGCACGGTTCAGCCTAGAACACAAAGTGGCTTAGTGTCACAAGTTGGAGGCCAAATTACCTTTGTTAGTGATCAATTTAGAGAGGGTGGTTTTATAAAGCAAGGCGACGTTTTGGTGGTGGTTGATGACCGTGATTACGTGGCTGAGGTTAATATTGCAAAGGCTGGTTTGCTATCAGCACAACAAGCATTATTAGAAGAGCAAGCGCGAGTTGACCAAGCAGAAACTGACTGGAAACGTCTAGGCAATAATAAAAAGCCAAGTGACTTGGTACTAAGAAAGCCACAATTAGCGGCTGCTAAAGCAAATGTATTATCAGCGGAAGCGCAACTTCAAAAAGCTCAGCTTTCTTTAGAGCGAACTAAAATTACAGCGCCATATGACGGTCGTATTTTGACTAAGCTGGTGGACTTTGGTCAGGTTATTTCTGGTAACACTAAAGTCGCGGATATTTATGCGACCGATTATGTAGAAATTAGATTGCCAATTAAGAATAAAGACTTAGCACTAATGACCCTGCCAGAAGAGTTTGCCGACGATAATAGCAGTGTAATTAACGCCAAAGAAATACTGTTTAAGTCTGATTTAGTGGGTGACCAAAAGTGGTTAGGCAAAGCGATTAGAACAGAAGGTGCGATTGATGAAAGTTCTCAACAACTTTATATCGTGGGCCAAATTGATGAGCCATTTGCTAAAGCTACTCATAGTGCGAATCAGTACTCCGTACCTATTAAAATTGGCCAGTATGTAACGGCTGATATTCAAGGTAAAACAATTCCAAATACGATAGTGATTCCTAATAAAGCTATTTATCAAGGCAGTTATGTTTATGTAGTTGTTGACAATATGCTGCGCCGAACGGAAGTTACCGTGCGTTGGCAAAATGATGAAGATGCAATCATAGAGAGCGGATTAAAGCCTGGGGACTTATTAGTTATCACGTCATTAGGACAGGTTAGCTCTGGAACAAGAGTGGCAATTGTTAATGAAAACGGCGATGCACAAGCTGCTCCGGCGGGTGAGATTAAGCCTCGCGATAAACAAGGTAGAAAAAAGCCAAGAAGTGAAGGTGAATAATAATGATTGCATGGTTTGCTAGAAATGGCGTTGCTGCCAATTTATTAATGTTCTCAATTTTGTTTGCTGGCTTATTTAATTTAAGTTCGCAAATACCATTTGAAGTCTTTCCATCCTTTGAAACTGATCGCATAAGCATTAGTGTTACATTAAGAGGTGCAACACCTGAAGATACAGAGCAAGGTATTGCCATCCGTATCGAAGAAGCGGTGCAAGACTTAGAAGGTATAGAGCAAATTACCAGTCGTTCTACTGAAGGCTCAGCATCAGTGACGGTGGAAGTTGAAAGTGGTTATGATGCTCGTGAAATGTTAGCCGATATAAAGAGTCGGGTTGATGCAATTAATACCTTTCCGAGTGATGCTGAAAAGCCTGTTATTGCGTTAGCGCAGAGAAAAAGAGAAGTTATAGCGGTTGCGTTATCAAGCATTTATGGTGAGAAAGAACTGCATGAGTATGCAGAACAAATTCGTGATGATTTATTAAAAATTCAAGGTGTAACTCAAATTGATTTGAGTGGCGTCAGAGATTACGAAATTGCAGTGGAAATTTCCACTGATAAGCTTCGCCAATACAACCTATCACTAGCTCAAGTTTCAAGCGCTATTTCAAAATCAAGTGTTGATGTATCTGCAGGTACGTTAAAAACCACCGGTGGCGATATTCTGCTGCGCTCAAAAGGTCAGGCTTACCGCCAGGATGAGTTTGCTCGAATTCCTGTCAAAACTAATGCTGATGGCACTATTATTCGTCTTTCAGACATTGCAGATGTTTTGGATGACTTTGAAGAAACGCCAATTAGAACTCGTTTTAATGGCAACCAAGCCGCGTTTTTAGATGTTTACAGAATTGGCCAACAGAGTGCTATTGAAGTTGCTGACAAAGTAAAAGACTACATTGTTACTAAGCAACTTTCTTTACCTTATGGTTACGAACTGAGTTATTGGGATGACGATTCACAAATTGTTAAAAATCGTATATCCACGTTAACGACCAGTGCGTTGCAAGGTGGCTTCTTAGTTCTATTATTACTAACACTATTCTTACGTCCTGCTATCGCTTTTTGGGTGTTTATCGGTATTCCAGTTTCGTTTATGGGAGCCTTTATTGTTATGCCTTGGTTTGGCGTTACATTAAATGTTATGAGCCTATTTGGATTCATTTTGGTGTTAGGTATTGTTGTTGATGATGCCATCGTTACCGGTGAGAATATTTATACTCACTTACGAAAAGCGGATTCTGGAGAAGATGCCGTTATAAGAGGTACTCAAGAAGTAGCGACTCCTGTGACGTTTGGTATTTTAACAACTGTCGCCGCCTTTTTACCTTTGGCCTTTATTGAAGGTGCCAGAGGTGCGCTATTTGCGCAGATCCCTGTTATTGTAATTCCAATTTTGTTGATGTCATTAGTTGAGTCTAAATTTGTTTTACCCTCGCATTTAAAAAATCTAAAACTTCGTCATGAAAAAGGCGAAATTAGCAAGCTAGAAGCTTTCCAGCATCGCTTTGCTGATGGTTTTGAACACCTGATTTTGCGCTATTACCAACCGTTATTAAAAGTGGCGGTTCGAAATAAGTTTGCCACTGTTAGTATGTTCTTATCGGTATTTTTAGTGATTTTAGCGCTGATTATGAGTGGCTGGACTAAGTTTATTTTCTTCCCTCGCATTCCAAGCGAAACGGTTAGAGTAAACATTTCAATGCCTGCGGGCACGCCATTTGAAGTAACTAATAAGTTTGTAATAAAAATGGCAGATAAAGCAAGACTGTTACAAGAAAAGTATGTTGATGAAGATACTGACAAAAGTGTCATTATAAACATACTTGCCACTACTGGTGGTCGCGGTGGCGTTTCAAATCAAGGTGGTGTGCGATTTGAAATAATCCCTCCTGAGCAAAGAACGTCGACTATAAGTGCAAATGATTTGGCCAGAGAGTGGCGAAAACTGATTGGCCCAATTCCAGGTGCAGAAAGCGTTACATTCAGATCTGAAATTGGTCGTACGTCGAGTCCTATTGATGTGCAATTATCAGGTACTTCGCTGAATACGTTGAAAGAAGTGGCTGATTTAGTGAAGCAACGTTTAGCTACATATCCTACGGTTTTTGATATTGCAGATTCTTTATCAGATGGTAAGCAGGAATTACAAATTGAGCTGACTCAGCAGGGCGTTGCGCTTGGACTGACGAGAATGGAAGTATCAAATCAAATTAGGAATGCTTTTTTTGGTGCGCAAGTTCAGCGTGTTCAAAGAGGTCGAGATGATGTGAGAGTTATGGTGAGATTGCCTTTATCAGAACGTAATTCTGTGGCTCAGCTGCAGGATATTCTGATATCGACTCCATCTGGCGGTACTGTACCGTTTGCTCACATTGCGACAGTAAATGCAGGGCAAAGCCCGTCAGCTATTTATCGAATTGACCGCTTTAGAACAGTGAATGTGACTGGCGATATTGATAAAAGTAATACCAATATGACGGTGCTTCAGGCTGATTTAAAAATTTATCTTGATGAGTTGGTTTCACAATACCCTGGTATTTCGCACTCCTTAGAAGGCGAAGCAAAGGAGCAACGTGAATCGTTTAGTTCGTTAGGTTGGGCATTAGTGTTTGTATTCTTTATTATTTATGCTTTGTTAGCGATACCGTTTAAGTCTTACTTACAGCCTTTAATTGTTATGAGTATTATTCCTTTCGGTATGATCGGTGCGGTTATGGGCCATTGGATAATGGGCATGGAATTAACCATTATGAGTTTGCTGGGGATGCTTGCTCTCATAGGGGTTGTAGTAAATGACTCGCTCGTTCTGGTTGACTATATTAATAAGCGCAGAGCTGAAGGGTTTGCCCTAATGGACGCGGTATTAACGGCGGGTGCTTCTCGATTTAGACCGGTTATGTTAACGAGTTTAACAACATTTATAGGCTTGATGCCGTTATTGTTTGAAAAGTCGACGCAGGCGCAGTTCTTAATCCCGATGGCAGTCTCGTTAGGGTTTGGTATTTTATTCGCAACGTTCATCACTTTGCTTTTAGTACCGGTTAATTACCTTTTAGTAGCTAAGACTCAGGATTGGTTCAAGTCGTAAAAAATAGGTAAAAGGCTATGAAGATCTTACATAGTTAAAGTAGTAATTACTTAAGTGTTATTCAAAGGGCCAACTTTTAAGTTGGTCTTTTTTTTGTCTAATTGTTGGTAAAAGCTTTAAATTCAGTGTGTTAGTTTCTTTTTTTTGTTCGGCGTCATCACTTTTTGGGGCTGGCATAATATTTGCGATACAAAAGTAACGTTTAATATCAGGAAAGCATGATGACATTAGAAGACTTAGCACCATATTACGGATTAATCGAAGAGAAGCTAACAACCTGGTTAGAGGTTTCAATTAAACATCTGCCTAACTTTGTAGTTGCATTATTTATAGTTTTGTTTTTCTCATTACTGTCTCGCGTTTTAAGTAAAACACTGAGGTCAGTATTGCACAAAGCGCTAGAGTCTAGACAGATTGCGGACTTACTAGCATCAATATTTAAAATCATAGTGATGACAGTTGGTATTTTTGTCGCGTTGGATTTTATCGGCTTGTCAGGTACCGTTAAGTCACTATTAGCCGGTGCGGGTATTGTTGGTCTTGCTATTGGTTTTGCGTTTCAAGATATGACTGAAAATTTGATAGCTGGTATTGCTATGGGCTTAAGAAAACCCTTTCAAATTGGCGATGTAATTAAAGCTGATGATGTATTTGGTACCGTAAAAGTGATTAATCTGCGCAATACGTTAGTTGAGAACTTCTATGGTCAGCTAGACATAGTGCCAAATAAGGTGCTGTTCAGAAACACACTAACAAATTTTAACTCCACCGGGGAGCGAAGAGTAGAAGTGCCTGTCGGTATCTCTTATGCCGATGACATAGAAAAAGCAGCAGATGTTTTAGTTGAAGCTATTAACAAAAAAGACTTTGTAAAAAATAAAGATGAAACCGCTGTCTATGCTGAAAGCTTTGGCGATAGTTCTATTAACTTATTAGTGTGGGCATGGATAGACTATCCCGGTCATGTTGGTTTTATGCAGGCAAGGCATGAGCTAGTTGTCGTTATTAATAAAACTCTAAGCGATAACGATATCCTAATCCCATTCCCAATAAGAACGCTGGATTTTGGCATTAAAGGCGGCGAAAAGTTAAATACTATGCTGACTAAGAATGAGTCGAAAAGTGGTTCAGCTAATACGAATTAAATGCCTTATGGTCTTCCGGCCATATTCTCAGAAATTAATATAAATGTTTCTTGAGCGCAGTGTACTAGCTCCGACCTTTCAATATTCTCTATTGGTAAAGAGTTAATTGTGGTTGATGTTCTTAACCAGTCAGCATCAACTTCGATTAACTTTCTCCAAAATGCCATTGAGAGGTTATATTCGTACCCTAAAGTGTGCTCAATTTTGGGCAGTACCATCACCGCGGTCTGAGCGAAGCTGTCGAGTGCGTATCGAATCCCCCAATACTTTTCTAAAATTGAACCTTCGCCCATTAGTAAGTATTTAGGCTGAGGAATGGGTAGCCTAAGTTGTAGTTTATTGGCGATATCCGATAATTCAAATTCTAACGAAGGTAACCGAGTTTTATAGGGGGCGGCGTGCATTAAATCGATCTTTGATTCAAAATTTAAAACCCGCTTTTCAACTTGAGCATACGACGCGTAAAACTTGCACATGATGTTAAAATATTGAGACAAGCTAAGTTTGCTAGAGAGTATTTGTGTTAGTACTACCGCTTGATCTAACTGCTCTTGCAACACTCGAGTTTTGATTTTTAAGACATTTATATTGTCATCTAAAAATGGCTGTAATGTTGGGTTAAATGACCCACTTTGCATCATCAAATTACTTGTTGCCATGATAAAAAACCTAGCAGGAAAGACTCATCTAATTGTAGTCTAAATTTACAAAACTGAAGAAATGATCAAATAAAAACTGGCCGAAAAAATAGGGATGTTATATTATATCACTCAGTTGTTTTTGAGAGGTGCATTAAATGAGAGATATTTTAGGAGCGTGGTTGTCAGTTCTGTGTGTTTTGCACTGTTCTTTGCCGATCCTTTTACTGTCGTTTGGGGCAAGTTTTGGCTTACATGAATTTTTAGAATCTATTCACGATGAATGGCTGCATGCGGTATTAATTACTCCAATTGTTTTAATATTGGGTGTTAGCTTACCAAAAGCTTATATGTCGCATCGTAATCCGGTACCTGCGTATTTGGCAGCACTTGGCGTGTTTACGCTTACCGTTGGTGTTTTAAGTGGCCACCTTGTAGAAACTATCCTAACGGTAGTTGGAAGCACATTAGTAATAAGTGCTCACTTAATCAATCGAAAGTCTTTAAAAAGCCATGTAGAAGCAGTTATGAGCTAGCTTAAGCTAGCTCTATCTTATAACTTTTAATTTACCAATTCAGGTAACTCAACCCTCTTCCAATTTTCAGAACCCTCAAAGTGTAAACTCGTTGCTGGTCCTCTTCCTTCAATATTTACGATATTAAACTGTTCATCCCAAATCTCCCTTAGAGAGTCCTGACGAACAGCAAGTCCTTTTAAGCGCTTCGGCATTTTAATCTCTTGGTAAACCCAAAAGTAACCAGCATCATTCTGGTATCCTACTAAGCTGAGCGGCAGTGCTTCGTTTTGGCTATTACGCAACTCAAACTTTTCCTCAACATAGGCAGCAAACTTAGCCTGTGTCATGTCATCTGCAATGATGTCTGCCTTAGCATCAAATAACTGCCAAGCAGCTTCTTCAGCATCGTGCAGCATAAAGCGGTGCATGACTTCAATATGATTTGTTCTTTCATTGAATAATACGATAGTAAATGCTGATTTCATTTTATGTGCATTTACCGGCAAGGCTGAAAACAACAGCACCATTACCATAGTGATAACTCTAAACAACGTAACTCTCCAAAAAAAATGCCCGAACAGTTCGGGCATTTATTGTAACCTTATATCACTCCGCGTAAAGCGGGCTTTATAATGTTTTTAAATTAAGCTTCTGTCTCAGATTCAGACTCTTTTTTCTTTTTGTCTTTATCTTCGTCAGTTTTTAATTTTGTTTTAATATCTTGCATGATGTCACGGCTTGCACCCGTTGCGCTGCGCTTAGATTTATAAGCTTCAACACGTGAAGGGATGATACGACGTGGGTACATGTTGTTTTCGTTGTTTACATCTGCAGTATCCCAAGTAGGGTCAACTACAACACCAACAAGCTCTTTTTCTTTGTCAGTAACAACTAGCTTTTTAACATGCTTAGGAGAACGTCTCCAAATTTCAGCAGGAATATAACGATCTTCTTTAGTACCGTCAGCATATTCTAGTTGAAGAAGAATTGGCATAACCAAACCACCTAGGTTATTAAACTCAATAACGTAGTAGTTTTTGTCTTCTGCAACTGCACGTTCAAATACACGTTTTTCCCATGGCTTAAGACCTTTAAGGAAGCTGTTGTATTTGTTGCGTTCTTTATTCGTTACTGTAAAACGATCGTTTTCGTCGTAGAAATCAGAAACATCTGGGTTAGACTCAAGCCACGTTTTCATGCCAGCTTCTTGATTCTTTTTAAGGAACAATGCTTGAGGCTTGTCATTTTCGATATCACGCATACGTGCCATATCGATGTCTGGGTTTTTAGTATCCATACGTAGTTTGTAAACACCATCAACAGAGATATCTACATGGTCTGTTGTGTAGAACCAACCAGTCCAGAACCAATCTAAATCAACGCCTGACGCTTCTTCCATAGTGCGGAAGAAATCAGATGGAGTAGGGCGCTTATATTTCCAACGTTGAGAGTACTCTTTAAATGCATAGTCAAATAACTCACGACCTAAAACAACTTCACGAAGAATGTTTAAAGCAGCAGCAGGTTTTGAGTAAGCATTTGGACCTAAACGAAGCACGCTATCAGATTGAGTCATGATAGGAACTTGAACGTTACTCTTCATATAGCTAGTGATGTAACGAGGCTCAACACCCCAAGGAATTGTTGGATCCCATTCACGACATGCTACAGCGTCTAGGAAGCTGTTAAGACCTTCGTCCATCCAAGTCCATTGGCGCTCATCTGAGTTAACAACCATTGGGAAGTAAATGTGACCAATTTCGTGGATAACAACACCAATTAAGAAACGTTTTTCTGCTTGAGTATAAGTACGAGAACCGTCGTCTTGAAGTTTAGTACGAGGACCATTGAAGGTAATCATTGGGTATTCCATACCGCCAACTGGGCCATTTACTGACTGAGCTGTTGGATATGGGTAGTCAAAAGAGAATCTTGAGTAAACTTCCATTGTATGAACAATAGCTTCAGTAGAATACTTCTTCCAAAGATCACCACCTTCTTTAGGGTAGAAAGACATCGCCATTACGAATGGTTGATCTTTACCGCCTTGGTCGTATCCTTTAGCGTCCCACATGAATTTACGAGAAGAAGCCCACGCGAAATCTCTCACGTTTTCTGCTTCAAAGCGCCATGTTTTAGACTTAGTTGTGCCTTCTTTTTCGTTTTCTAACGCTTCTTCAGCTGTTACAACAAAAACAGGACGTTTAGCATTTTTAGCTTCTTCTAGACGTTTACGCTGAGTGCTCGTTAATACGTCTCTTGGGTTATCTAAAACACCCGTTGAAGAAACGATATGGTCAGCAGGAACCGTAATTTCTACTTCGTAGTCGCCAAATTCAAGAGTGAATTCGCCGCGGCCAATAAACTCTTTGTTGTGCCAACCTTCGTAGTCAGTGAACGCGTGTAAACGTGGGAACCACTGTGCTAGTAGGAAGATGTCATTACCACCTTCACGAGCGTCGTCAGGGAAGTGCTCATAACCAGCACGAGCAGACACTGCATCTTCTTCAACAATGTTAAAACCAAAGTCCATTTCGAACTCAACAGTTTTACCAGGTTTAAGAGGGCGGTCTAAATCAATGCGAAGGTTAGTTCCAACTACAGTAATTTTAAGAGGGCGATCTTTGCTATTTCTAACAGCAAGAACGTCATAGCCTAGCTCATTGTCAGCTAAGAATTGTTGACGACGTAATTCACCAAGACTTAATCTTGCAGGCTTACCGTTGCCACCAGCTGAAGTCGCTGGACCACGACGACCAATACCAGCAAATGCAGTACCAGCTTCTGCGATTGAATCATCATGGTATTTATTTTGTTCTAACTGCATCCACAAGTACTTTAAAGTATGTGGTGAGTTGTTTTTGTAGGTAATGTTTTGAGTAGCATCTAAACGACGTTTTTCTTCGTTTAGTTTTACTTTAATTTTGTAATCGACTTTTTGTTGCCAGTATTTTTCACCTGGTTCACCCGTTGCAGCACGATATACATTTGGTGTTGGAAGGATTTCTTCCATTTGACGGAACTTGTCTTCGAAGTCCCCTTTTGTTTGCTTAACGGCACTTGCAGACGCTGTCGCACTGACAGTGATTGCGAATGCTAAGGTCAACAAACGTCTAAAATTACGATTATTCATAATATTACCACGTTATCCTATTCATTTTGCTGGTTAAATTTGACGTAGAATCTGACGTTCTAATCGCCAAGATTAGCCGTTAAGACTAACAAAAAACATTATGAAAAAACACAGTTTTAACCCTATAACTACGCCACTCATCGAAAAGACGCATACAGGCGTATAGAGGTTGTATTTTGTAGAGGGTCGTAAATAGTTATTTTTATGCAAAAACGGGTGGTTTTTTTTTGCGACTTGGATAGAATCGCCTACTCATTTTTTTAAGGGGACATATTTTCCATGGTAACCATTGGCATCGATTATGGTACTTCAAACTCAGAAGTAGTTTGGTTCGACGGTAATCAACATCATTACATTGAACTAGATAAAGATTCTAAAACGCCATTTAAAATAAGATCTTCTGTATTCATTTATTACGAAGATGACTTACCGCTGCCTCCAGTGGAAGTGATTGAAGAAAAGGTTCAGCGTATTAAAGCCTCTATTTCTATGCAATTAGATAAGGCAAAGGACAAATACGAAGAGGCGACTACGCCAGCTGAACAACGCCGTCATTTAACACAAATTGACCAACTTCGTGGTGAGTTCCATAACACGCCTAAGTTGCAGCGTCGTGCCATCAATGAATTATTAAAAAACCAGTCAGTAGACGATTTACCGCTCCATAAAATGGTTGAGACAGGAACCTTTCTGTTTGGTGAAGCAGGCTTTAAACAGTATTTAAAAACACCAGAAAAAGGACGCTTAATTTATTCACCTAAAAACTTTTTGGGTGCGAATCTGCTGTCTGGTCAAAAAGATGCTTTTGTTGGGCTAATAGCTAAACAACTGGCATTCTTCAAAGAAGCTGCAGAAAAACAATTAGGCCAGAAAGTAGGTGGTGTAGTTGTGGGGCGTCCTGTGAAGTATCACGGAACTCGTGGTGAGCAAGGTAATCAGCAGGCCATTACAATAATGACCGCAGCAGCGGAACAGGCTGGTTTTGAAAAAATTGATTTCCTTGAAGAGCCAATCGCGGCGGCATATCGAATTGAACAACAATTAGATAGTGAAAAAGTAGCTTTAGTTGTAGATATAGGTGGTGGTACAACGGATATTTGTGTGATCCGTTTAGGTACGCAAAAGCAACAAGACTATGACCGTCAACAAGATGTACTCTCTGTTACTGGAACACGTTTGGGTGGCATGGAATGCGACAAAAACTTGATCCTTAAATCTATTGCGACAGAAATGGGCTTGGGCACTGAAACAACAAACGGTATTCCTATTCCACCACTGTACTTCAACGATATGGTTGCAGTGGATGATATACCACGATTGAATAAGTTCTTTTCAGATGAGATGGGATTAGAAATTTCTCAAACTATCTCTGTTGCTAAAGAGCCTAAGAAACTAGACAAACTTTTAATTGTTCAAGAAGAAAAGTTATCAGCGCGATTAGTTAACTCCTCTAGGTTGGCAAAAGAAATGTTGTCTGAGAAAAGTCACATTGTATTGCCATTAAAGTATATTCAATCTGACTTCCAGGTAGAGTTAACAGAAGCTGATTTAAAACGCTCTATGTTGGCGTGGATGACGCGAGTAAAGGCATTGATTAAAGAATGTTTGGACAAAACAGAAGTTCAACCTGAGATATTGTTTGTAACTGGCGGTATGAGCTTGTCACCTGTTGTACAACAGGAAATTAAAGCCATGTTACCTGATTTACCAACGGTGACTGCAGATGCATTTAAATCAATTTCTGAAGGCCTGAGTATTCAAGCATCAAGAATGAAGTAGCGATTAATTAACCGTTAATTCAGAATTAATTAGCCGTTAAGTAAGAGTGAAGTAACAAAGTTATGCGGCTCTTACTAAAGGAAGCTTAAATAATAGGAAAGGGTGCTACTTAGCGCCCTTTTTCTTTATCAATAGAAAGCTGAACCTGCTTAAAAAACTCTGCTTTTTTTGAGGCAAACTCTTCATTAAGAGCGACTGGCCAATTGCCATTAACGGCTATAACTAAGTCCCTACTTGGGTCTACAAAGATCCCTTGACCGTATATGCCTTTTGCTTGATAGCTACCGTCGTTGCTTGTCCACCATTGATAACCATAACCATGGTCTTCATTTGTTGATACTTTCTTTTGAGTCGCGTTAACAATCCAATTGTCAGGAACGATGGATTCATTATTTACCTTCGCACCTTTAAGAATAAATTGTCCAAATCTTAAAAAGTCTCTAGTAGTAGCCTGAATACAACAACCGCCAATTTCATTTCCAGAAGGCCCTAAAATCCATGATGCATTATGCTCAACACCAATTTTTGACCAAATTTTGTTAGACAGATAATCAGCAAGGGGCATATCTATCGCTTTTTGTAACAGCAAACCGATTAAATTCGTTTCTCCAGTACTGTATGCCCAATGAGTTCCAGCTTCATAAGCTCTTGGCAACTGACGCATATAACTCGCAATAGAGTTTACGCCTGGCTCCGGCTCGTGAAAGTTGAACTTAGAGACATCAGAGTTGGGATCGTTGTAATCTTCGTTCCATTTAATCCCAGAGGTCATGGTAATAAGTTGTTCAATAGTGACATCATCATACTCACTGCCTTTCATTGACGTTACGTAGTCGCTGACTTTGTCCTGAAGGCTATTGATATGACCATCTTTTAAGGCTGCACCGATTAGAGTAGAAGTAAAAGATTTAGCAACGGAAAAGCTAGTCCACTTTTTCTGTCGAGTTAGCCCAAGTGAATAACGCTCCAGCCTGACTTTTCCCTCGTGTAGAACAACGAGGCCTGCAACTCTGCTATCGGCAATATAACCTTCTATAATTTCGCTAGGAAGGTCAAGTGGCTGGCCAATGGGTAACTGGACTATGTTTTTAGGATCTGAATTTATAGTGTTTTTGTTAATAACAGGCAACACATCAAGAGATTGAAAACCAGCGTCACGTTGAGCTTGGGTCCAGAATAAGACATTAATGTCAGGTGGTGGGTTTAAAATTAAATATCGAACGCTTTTGTCTAAAGACATCCAAAATATGCCTAATATCAAGACTAAACCCGATAAAATCGAAAGTGTCCATTTCATAGATTTTTTCATACTGCTTTGCCATTCCTTTGCGTTTTTAATTTAAAGCTTGTCTAAATTAAATTATTAATCAGTTTGCCTAGTTATATTAGCGTTTAATTCGCCATTTGCGAGTCGGATTTTAACCAATTCACCGTCTTTTATTTGTGCTTGGTCCGAAATAACCTTGCCATCTTTGTTTGTGGTAATGCTATAGCCTCTCGTTAACGTAGCTAAAGGGCTAACGATGTTGAGCTTTTCAGTGGCTGAATTAAATTGATTCTGCTTTTTAATTAATCTGGCCTGCATTAATTTTGGCAATGCAGAGTTGGCATACTCAAGGCGCTGTTTTGCTGAGCTTAATGCATGCTTAGGAGACAAACTACTTAATCGTTCTCTATTAATATTATCTCGCTGTTTTGCTGACTCTAGCTTCGACAGTATTGCTCGTTGCAAAGCCATTTGCAGCTCGTCATTTTTTTGTTGGGCAAGTTGCAATTGATAACTTGGGTGCAACAAAGATAAAGACCGCTTTAGTTGGCTTTGCTGATTTTTATTTGCCTGGTGCTGATGTGCATAAGCTCTAATTAGTCTGCTATGAAGGTTTCGTACTTTGGTAACTAACTCACTATTGTCAGTAGAAACTATTTCTGCGGCAGCCGATGGTGTTGGTGCTCTTAAGTCGGCAACAAAATCTGATATGGATACATCTACTTCATGGCCAACGGCACTAATCACCGGAATAGCAGAGTTATAAATGGTATGAGCTAAACCTTCGTCATTAAAGCTCCAAAGGTCTTCTAAAGAACCACCGCCTCGGCCAACAATCAGCACATCAACTTCCTGACGAACATTTGCAGTATTGATGGCCCACATTATATTATCAGCAGCTTGTTTTCCTTGGACCATCGTAGGGTAAATAATGACTTCTGTTTGTGGTGAACGACGTTGTAAAACCGTTAATATATCGTGCACGGCGGCACCAGTAGGACTTGTTACTAAACCAACGCGTTTGGGCTCTTTAGGGATCACTTGTTTTGAGTCTTGATCAAACAGGCCCATTTTCAATAAGTTGTTTTTTAACGCTTCAAACTCTTGTTTAAGCAGACCTTCACCTGCGGGCTCCATTAGCTCAACAATAAGTTGATAGTCACCTCGAGGTTCATAAAGGCTTAATCGACCACGAACCAATACTTGGGTGCCGTTTTCTACATTGGCTCTTACATTTCTATTATTGCCTCGAAACATCGCACCTTTTATTTGAGCTTTGTTGTCTTTTAACGAGAAATACCAATGGCCACTGGTTGCTTTTACTAAATTTGAAATTTCACCACTGATCCAAACGTTTAAAAATTCAGCCTCAAGCAACATGCGAGCTTTCTGGTTAAGCTCGGATACCTGGTAGATTTTTTGTTGGTTAGACGCGGTGGTAACAGTCACATTAATCCTAAAATTTATAAATAGCGGGCAAAGTCTAACGTCAAGAAAACTCTAGTCAACGTTTTTAATGTTAACGTTTATTTCAATTGAATGAAGAGTGTTGTGTGTCGTTTTTACGCTAAACGTGGTTACATTCTGCTCAAAAAATAGTACCTTAAATATGAATTAGCCAAAATGAACAGAACAGGGATAGATATGTTTAAATTCTTTACCGCATTATTACTTTTAGTTGGTGTATCAAATGCACTAGCAGATGAAAAGTGGAACGACTTCGCACAACTCCCATTGGTAGAACAGCCAAGGGTTTCCCCAGATGGCAGTAAAATCGCTATGATCTACAATACTCCAGATGGCCCAACAGTGAGTGTAAGTGCATTTGGGAGTCGCGATTTTGATATTTTAGCGTCGTTGAGGCTTGGTAAAGATAGAGTAGATTCAATTAGTTGGTCAGGCAATAAGTACATTATTGTTTCAGCCAGTTCACCACAATGGTCTAGAGGCGAACATTACCGGGTTAGTCGTTTATATGCTTTTGATGTAAAAAACAAAAGTAATGTGGCACTGACTGAACGCCGCTTCTCCCAGGAGCGTTGGTATGAATATACAACTTTCAAACTAGTTTCGTTACTTAAAAATGATGAAGAACATGTACTTGTTTCTACCTACGATAAGTTAGACGAAGGTTATTCAGTCTTTAAAGTAAACTTAAGCTCTGGAAAGTTTCAAAAGGTTCAAAACAATAAACATGATATTAGTAGCTGGAGCGCTGTAAATGGAGTCGTTAGGCTCGGCGTTGCCTTCGATAGAGAGGAAAACGTTTTCACGCGTACTATTTGGTATCGAGAAAAAGCCGGAAGTGAGTTAACTAAACTTCATACTCGGGTGGTCGGTAAAGGTGAAACGTTTAATGTTATTGGTTTAACTAAAGATGGTAACAAAGCTTATATTTTGAGTGATAGGGAAATAAGACGTGAGTCTATTTGGCTTTATGATATCGCCTTAGGTGAATTTGAATCTATGGTACTAAGTCATCCCGTTTTTGACATCACGGGTGGTATTAACAACGGCGAAGGAGAGCTGATTGGAGGATACTATAGTGACGACTATTCTAAAAAACTGTATTTCGACCCAGCAGACGCGGCATTTGAAAAAAGCTTCTCTAAAATGTTAAACGCTGAGCAGGTAACGCTTGTTAGCCGCAGTATCGACAAAACAAAGGTATTAGTTGCAAAGCAAAGCGACAATCAACCAACCCTTTATGTTCATTTTGATTTGGCCGCTAAAAAAGGTGGTGCTTGGGTCCGTACTTATCCGGCTTTAGCAAATAAGCCATTTTCGTCGGTAGAGAACTATTCGTTTAATGCATCAGATGGGCAAGAACTAACGGGTTACCTAACTATGCCGAATGGCGTTAAGCAACCTCCACTAATCGTATATCCGCATGGTGGCCCACACGCCCGAGACTATAAGTACTTTGATCCTCAATTACAGTATTTTGTATCAATGGGTTATGCCGTTTTACAAGTTAACTTCCGTGGCTCTGCCGGTTTTGGAAATGACTTTGAAACTGCAGGTTACTTTCAATGGGGAAAACGCATGCAACAAGACGTTTATGACGCGATGGATTGGGTAATTGGGACCAATCGAGTTTCTCGTGATAAAGCGTGTATTGTAGGAGGCAGTTATGGTGGTTATGTTGCGTTAACAGCGAGTTTTCAACAACCCGAGCGATTTGACTGTGTTGTAAGTATTGCAGGCTTGTCTGACCTTAAAACAATGGTAATGAACGGCGACAACTTTGGTTTTTATACAGGTCACATAGTGGATGTTACAAACGAAGAGGCTGTTGAAAAGTTGGATGAGGTTTCAGCCATAAACTATATTGATAAAATTACAGCGCCTATTTTATTAATTCATGGGAACAAAGATACGCGAGTTGATTACAATCAGTCAGAGTCATTCTATGATGAAGCAAAGCGAAAAATAGATGTTAAATATGTAGAAATAAAAAATGGCACACACTTTTTTGATGACAATGAAAGCCAGCAAACTCTCTATCGTGAAATGACGGTGTTTTTAGAAACCCACTTAAAACACTAAAAGGGGATATACACGCAACCCTTTGACAGAATTGGATCAACTAGGAAGTAATAGCTTGTTGGTCCAATTTTTAAATATTGATGTTTTTCGGTATTTTTATCATTCTTACTTCATAAATAAGTAAAATTTAGGTTTACGAACCATAACTTTTCAATTAAAATGCGACCGCAACATACTCCATCTACTTTTCATGTAAGGTACCAATTGCCATGTTGCGGATAGTCAAAGAAGCCCTAACGTTTGACGACGTTTTATTAGTTCCAGGTCACTCCACCGTTCTTCCTCACGAAGCCAATTTAAAAACACGCTTGACTCAAAAAATTGAGTTGAATATCCCTATGGTATCCTCAGCGATGGATACTGTAACGGAAAGCCGTTTAGCGATTGCATTAGCTCAAGAAGGCGGCATCGGATTTATCCACAAGAATATGTCAATTCAAGCGCAGGCGAATGAAGTTCGTCGTGTTAAAAAGTTTGAAAGCGGCGTTGTTTCTGACCCTGTTACTGTTTCCTCTCAAATCACTCTTGGTGAAGTCATGAAACTTGCTCACGAGCATGGTTTTTCTGGTTTTCCGGTAGTTGATGGTGATAACAACCTTGAAGGTATTGTTACCGGTCGTGATTTGCGCTTTGAAACAAACTTAAAAGCAAAAGTTAGTTCTGTAATGACGCCAAAAGAAAAGCTTGTCACCGTGCATGAAGCGGCGGCGCGCGATGCAGTTATGGCGTTAATGCATGAGCACAGAATTGAAAAGATTTTAGTTGTTGATGATGCATTTAAACTTAAAGGCATGATTACAGTTAAAGACTTTCAAAAAGCGGATAGCAAACCAAATGCTTGTAAAGATGAGCTTGGCAGTTTGCGTGTTGGTGCTGCAGTTGGCGTTGGTCCAGGCACAGATGAACGTATAGAAGCACTTGTTAAAGCAGGTGTTGATGTGTTGTTGATTGACACTTCTCATGGACACTCTCAAGGTGTGTTGGAGCGTGTTAAGTGGACACGTGAAAATTATCCAAATTTACAAATTGTAGGCGGTAACGTCGCAACAGCTGATGGCGCTCTAGCGTTAGTTGAAGCAGGTGTAAATGCTGTAAAAGTGGGTATTGGTCCAGGTTCAATTTGTACTACTCGTATTGTTACAGGTTGTGGTGTACCACAAATTACCGCTATTGCAGATGCAGTAGAAGCTGTTGGTGGTAAAGATATTCCAGTTATTGCTGATGGCGGCATTCGATTCTCTGGTGATATTTCAAAGGCATTAGTAGCTGGTGCAAGCTGCGTAATGGTTGGTTCAATGTTAGCGGGTACGGAAGAAGCGCCTGGTGAAGTTGAGCTTTATCAAGGTCGTTATTACAAATCGTACCGAGGTATGGGTAGCCTAGGCGCCATGAACCAAAGTCATGGTTCTTCAGATCGCTACTTCCAAAAGTCAGACAGCAATGAAAAGTTAGTACCAGAGGGTATTGAAGGTCGTGTTGCTTACAAAGGTCCAATTGAGAATATTATTCACCAACAACTTGGTGGTATCCGCTCTGCAATGGGATTAACTGGTAGTGCAACTATTCATGAAATGAATACTAAACCTCAATTTGTACGTGTTACTTCAGCGGGGATGGGTGAATCTCATGTTCATGACGTACAAATTACTAAAGAAGCTCCAAACTATCGTTTAGGTTAGGTTTTTATATTGATGCTTTTCAATAGGCTAAACTAAATAGAAGTATTTAATAATGGCCGAGCTTTTTTAGCTCGGTCTTTTTACACCGAGTTAGCACCTCTTGCTAACCAGCAATTAAAAGGCTAAAACATGTCCATAGAGAAAGACATTCACCAGCATAAAATTTTAATTTTAGATTTTGGCTCCCAATATACTCAACTTATCGCTCGTCGCGTGCGTGAAATCGGCGTTTACTGCGAATTATGGGCATGGGATGTTACAGAAGAACAAATCAAAGAGTTTGCTCCAAACGGTATTATTCTAGCCGGTGGTCCAGAGTCAGTAACTGAACACAACTCACCTAGAGCTCCAGAATATGTATTTAATGCCGGAGTACCAGTGCTTGGTATTTGTTATGGCATGCAAACAATGTCTCAGCAATTAGGCGGAGCCGTTGAAATATCAATGGAACGAGAGTTCGGTTATGCCAGCGTAGAAGTGGTAAAAGAGTCTGCGTTGCTTAAAAATATTGAAGATTCAATAAACTCTGCGGGCAACTCAATGCTCGATGTGTGGATGAGTCATGGCGACAAAGTAAGTGCAATACCGGCTGGTTTTAGCACAATTGCTAAAACAGACAGCTGTCCTTATGCAATCATGTCGAATGAAGAAAAGCGCTTTTATGGTGTTCAATTCCACCCTGAAGTAACACACACCAAACAAGGTCTTCGTTTACTGGAAAATTTTGTTTGTAATATCAGTGGTTGTGAAAAGCTATGGACATCAGCTTCTATTATTGAAGACGCTATTGAGAAAATGAAGAAGCAAGTTGGTGATGACCAAGTTATTTTAGGTCTGTCAGGTGGCGTTGACTCTTCAGTTGTTGCAATGCTTTTACATAGAGCAATTGGTAAACAGCTAACTTGCGTATTTGTAGATAACGGTTTGTTGAGACTGAACGAAGGCCAACAAGTCATGGATATGTTTGGCGATCATTTTGGGCTAAATATCATACATGTAAATGCTGAAAAACGCTTTTTAGATAGATTGGAAGGCGAAAACGATCCTGAGAAAAAACGTAAAATCATAGGCAACGTTTTTGTTGAAGTTTTTGATGAAGAAGCGTCTAAGTTAGAAAATGCGAAATGGCTAGCTCAGGGCACAATATACCCTGATGTTATTGAATCTGCTGCCTCTGCGACTGGTAAAGCCCATGTTATTAAGTCTCATCATAATGTTGGTGGCTTGCCAGAACACATGAAGATGGGCTTAGTTGAGCCGTTACGTGAATTGTTTAAAGACGAAGTACGTAAGATTGGTTTAGAACTTGGTTTACCATATGACATGCTATACCGTCACCCGTTCCCAGGGCCAGGTTTAGGTGTTCGTATTTTAGGTGAAGTTAAAAAGGAATACGCAGACTTGTTACGTCGTGCGGATGCTATTTTTATTGAAGAGCTACACGCAGCCGATCTTTACAATAAAGTTAGTCAAGCATTCACAGTTTTCTTACCTGTTCGTTCTGTTGGTGTAATGGGCGACGGTCGTAAGTATGACTGGGTTGTTAGCCTAAGAGCTGTAGAAACCATTGACTTCATGACAGCGCATTGGGCTCATTTACCATATGATTTCTTAGGTAAAGTGTCGAACCGTATTATTAATGAAATAGATGGTATTTCACGAGTTGTTTACGACATCAGTGGTAAACCACCGGCAACGATTGAATGGGAATAGTTCAGGTTTAGTGTGCTTGATATTCACTTGTAACGAAAAAGGCGCTCTATGAAGCGCCTTTTTTATTTTTAGAAGAAGAACGGCTGGGGAAGACCCGTGACCAAAAGCCAATTTCAAACAAAATACCAATAGCAAAAAATGCAATTGATCCTTGAACAGCGCCAACCCGATAACACATAAGTGCCGCCAAAATTAAGCCGATTGGTAATAGTATTCTATATAAAAACTTCATACTTACTCCTTAAGTAATGCTTGTAGTCAAGGGACTTAACTTGCTTTGTTCAACGAATCAATTTCGTCTTTTAATGAGTAATTCTTATCCGTTACAATCTTTTCTAATACAACAATTCGTTCCTTTAAGAGCGCGACTTCTTTTGCTAAATTTTGTTCGTGCTCAGATGTTTTGTTTTTTTCTTTTGCCAACTGTAATTTAACTTTCTGCTCGTAGGCCGAGTAAAGTAAACCACCAATGATAGCGACAATAGCAACGAGAAAGGGCATAGAAGACATAATTAATTTCCTTGTTGAATATGAATATATAGTTGTAATTGATAAACTTATACTTAGCAAGAACCAACTATTGTGCCACTTGTTAAGCTTCTGTTTTTCTTGGTTATTTCTGTTTTCTATAATTGTGCCAGTGTAAGCTTGGCCACTTTTTGATTAATTGATTTAAATTTTAACCGTTTTCGCCACTTGAGATAAATATGACCATCACTAATGAAAATCCTAATGCTATAAAGTCCAAAGATGAGATGTTTATGCGTCATGCACTTCAACTCGCAAAAAAAGCGGAAGCAATAGGCGAGATACCTGTTGGGGCTGTATTAGTGCGAAACGGAGAAATAATAGCAGAAGGTTATAATCAAGCTATTGCTTTGAATGATCCAACAGCACATGCAGAAGTGATGGCGCTAAGAGCCGCAGGTGAAGTTTGTTCAAATTATAGATTAGTTGATACTACGCTTTACGTTACTTTAGAGCCTTGTGTCATGTGTTCAGGCTCAATGGTCCACGCTCGAGTAAGTAGGCTAGTTTATGGTGCTAAAGATTATAAAACAGGCGCAGTTGAGAGCGTAATGAAGTTACTTGAGCACGAAAGCCATAACCATATTGTAGAGTCTATGGGTGGTGTTTTAGAGGAAGAATGCAGCACAATGTTGTCTGCTTTTTTTAAAAATCGTAGGGCAGAGAAAAAAGCCGATAAATTAAATAAGCGTAAGCTTAACGAAGGTTAGTCGTTTTCTCTTTCTAACGCTTCATCAAACAAAGTATTAGCTTGTTTTATGCGGCGGTTAACAATGGCTTTTTTAGTACCTTTACGAGCAACGCGACGGCGAGTTCGGTCGATAAATTTGTTTGCTTTTGTTAAGCCAAAGGTACGTCTTCTTTTAATCATTTTTGTCCTAGGAAGTACTTAGTCATTCGTATGTATTACCGGGCAGTGTAACATCTAATTATTGCATGGGTGTTACATCATTTACTTATTGGTTTATATTTTCATCGGGCTTTTCGGTTTGTTCTTCATCGAGCTCTTCATTGGCCTGTTCTTTTTGTTGTTCTATGTTTTTCTCTATGAGCTCTTTTTGAATCGCTTGATCTTCAATCCAGTTTAAAGTGTCATAGTAACGTCTGATGTTTGATACATACGTTACCGCTTCATCACCACGGGCAAAACCATACCGAGTTGTTTTATAATATTTTTTTTGTCTAAGTTTAGGCAGATGTTGTTTTACGTCAACCCACTTGTCAGGGTCACCATCAAATTGTTCTGTAATGCGGCGGCCGTCTTGTACATGACCCCAACCTAAGTTATATGCTGCCAATGCAAACCAAGGTCGGTCTGATTCACTGATTCTTTTTGGAATACGCTGCATCAGTAAATTCAAATATTGTGCGCCTCCGCGGATATTTGACTCTGCGTGCAGTCTTGATTTAACGCCCATTTGTTTGGCCGTGGGTTGAGTGAGCATCATTATGCCTCGCACGCCAGTGGGGGATTTTGCACGCGGATTCCAATGTGACTCTTGGTAGCTTTGTGCCGCGATTAGTCTCCAGTCTAAGTCACCAGAGTATTCTTCAAACCAAGGTTTATATTTAGGTAATACGTCTTCGATTGCTCTAATAAATAAACGAGTGTCTACATAATTAAATGTCTCAACGTGACCAAAGTATTTATCTTCTAATACCGTTAGCTCGCCACTTTGGTGAATTTCACCAAAGAACTCTATCAAGGTGGCGAATAAAGAGTCGTCATCGTTTTGAGGTAATAACCAGTTAAGAGGCACGTCCTGTTTAATAGTGAAAGCAACACTAATATCTGGATAATAACGTCTCATGAGTGCTAGTCGGTGACTGTCTGCAATAGTAAAGGCAAAGTCTTCGGCCATAAGAGCCTCTAATAACTCAGTGGGGTCAGTATTGTTAACTATATCCACTTTAACTTGCGGAAAATTTTGAGTCGCTTCTTTAATAGCATCAATGTGATCAGTGCCAAACCCAACGGTAATAGGATCAATTAGCTCGTCAAAACTTTTTGGTCTTTCACGGCCCTGTTTAAAAACTAATTTTTGGTCAATGAAATAATAAGGAGGTGACAGTCTGAATTCTTTATTCGAATTAGAAAGCGAGGCAGTGCCGCCAACCACAATATCTACCTGACCATTCTTTAATTTAGGCAGTAGTTCTGCGGAGTTATAGCTCGGTACTAATTCGATTTTTACATCGAGGTATTCTCCAAACTTTTGAACTAGTTCATATTCAAATCCCGCGGCACCACTAGCATCAATATAGTAACTTGCTGGATCAAAAAGGATTCCCACTTTGAGTACGTTTTCTTTTTTTATGTCCTGTAGTTTAGAGCTTGAAAAGTTATCGCTGCACGCAGAGATCAAAAAAAGAAGGGCAAAACACAAGAGCGAAAAGCAATGTTTAATAGTGGTTGAAGAGGTGTGCTTTTTTAAATGGATTGGCATGAGTTATATAGGTACCGACATTGCTGACTAAAAATTGTTTGTTTTTATTGTATTAAACTACCACACAATTCTGTTTATTGGTAAAAATTGAGGGTATAATGCGCGCCTAATTTCTTTCCTTTCAACATGAATGGTGAATTGGCATATGTTAATCCTTCGTGGTGCCCCAGCTTTATCTGACTTTAGAGTCAACAAGTTATTGTCTACGTTTAAACAACATGGACTTCCTATTAAAGATATTTATGCGGAGTTTGTCCACTTTACAGACCTTGAGTCTGAATTGTCCGACCCCGAAATAGTTAAGTTAAACGCTCTACTAGAATATGGACCCAAGATTCAATCTCATCCACCCAGCGGTTCTTTATTCCTAATTACTCCACGCCCCGGCACCATTTCTCCTTGGTCAACTAAAGCAACAAATATCGCAAACAATTGCGGCCTCAATAAAGTAAAACGAATCGAACGCGGTTTAGCGTATTATCTAGAACCTACTTCCTCCTTGTCTGACTCTCAAATCAAAACGATATATTCAGTGCTGCATGACAGAATGACAGAATCTGTTTTTGATTCGTTAGAGTCTGCAAGTGCATTATTTTACCAAGAGTCTCCAAAAGCGTTAACGTCGGTTAATATATTAGAGGGCGGACGCGAAGCGTTGAGCCAAGCCAATATAGTGATGGGTTTAGCGTTAGCAGAAGATGAAATTGATTATTTGGTTGAGAGCTTTAAGCGACTAGAACGTAATCCAAACGACATTGAGCTATATATGTTTGCACAGGCAAACTCAGAACATTGTCGTCATAAAATATTTAATGCTGATTGGACAATCGACGGTGTTGAACAGCCTAAGTCGTTGTTCAAAATGATCAAAAACACTTTTGAGCACAACCCTGAATATGTGACTTCAGCTTATAAAGATAACGCTGCGGTTATGCATGGTTCAGAAGCTGGACGATTTTTCGCAAATCCAGAATCAGGCTCTTATCAATACCACCATGAGAATATTGATATTCTTATGAAGGTTGAAACTCACAACCACCCAACGGCTATCTCGCCTTTCCCAGGAGCCGCAACAGGTTCTGGTGGTGAAATCAGAGATGAAGGTGCCACAGGTCGAGGTTCCAAACCTAAAGCTGGTTTAGTTGGTTTTACGGTTTCTAATTTGCGTATACCTGGTTTTGAACAACCGTGGGAAAACGATTTTGGCAAACCTAGCCGAATTGTAAACGCACTAGAAATTATGACAGAAGGCCCACTAGGTGGTGCTGCGTTTAATAACGAATTTGGTCGCCCAAATATCCTAGGCTACTTTAGAACCTTTGAAGAAAAAGTGAATAGCTTTAACGGCGAAGAAGTTCGAGGTTACCACAAGCCAATCATGCTAGCGGGTGGTTTAGGTAATATTCGTCGTGAACACACAGAAAAAGGAATCATTCCAGTTGGCGCTAAACTTATAGCGTTAGGTGGTCCTGCCATGAATATTGGACTTGGCGGCGGTGCTGCAAGTTCTATGGCATCTGGTCAGTCAAACGAAGATTTAGACTTTGCTTCTGTACAACGTGAAAATCCAGAAATGGAAAGACGTTGTCAGGAAGTTATCGACAAGTGTTGGCAATTAGGCGACAAAAACCCAATTGCATTTATCCATGATGTTGGCGCAGGTGGCTTATCAAATGCTTTCCCTGAGTTGGTAAATGATGGCGAGCGTGGCGGTATTTTTGATTTACGTAAAGTACCTAACGACGAACCAGGCATGTCACCACTAGAGATTTGGTGTAATGAATCACAAGAGCGTTATGTATTAGCGGTAGCACCTGAAAACCTTGAGCAATTTGAACAAATTTGCCAGCGCGAACGTGCACAATATGCAGTGGTTGGTGAAGCAACAGAAGAGCGCCATTTAACGCTAACTGATGATCACTTTGATAATAAACCTGTTGATTTGCCGTTAGACGTTTTGTTAGGTAAAGCGCCTAAAATGCATCGCGACGTTAAGTCTAAAACTACTACAGGTAGCGCATTAGATTTAAACGGTGTTACTCCTTTAGATGCGGCTGAACGCATTATGCGTTTACCAACGGTTGCAGAAAAGACCTTTTTGATCACCATTGGTGACCGCTCTGTAACTGGTATGGTTGCGCGCGACCAAATGGTTGGTCCATGGCAGGTTCCTGTTGCGGATGTGGCCGTTACCACTGCGTCACTTGATAGTTATCACGGTGAAGCAATGTCGATGGGCGAACGTACGCCGATTGCATTATTAAACTATGGTGCTTCTGCGCGAATGGCGGTGGCTGAGTCAATTACTAATATCGCAGCGGCTAATATTGGTGAGTTAAAACGAATCAAGATGTCTGCAAACTGGATGTCAGCAGCGGGTCACCCTGGTGAAGACGCTGGTTTGTATGAAGCGGTAAAAGCGGTAGGCGAAGAGTTATGCCCAGCGTTAGACTTAACGATTCCAGTTGGTAAAGACTCAATGTCGATGAAGACTCAATGGCAAGATGAAGATGGAACTGATAAGTCAGTTACTTCACCACTGTCATTAGTTATTACAGCGTTCTCTAGAGTAGAAGACGTTCGTAAAACATTAACTCCGCAGTTGAGAACAGATCAAGGCGCATCAAAGTTAATTTTAATTGACTTAGGCAACAAGCAAAACCGTTTAGGTGCCAGTTGTTTAGCGCAAGTTTATAATCAATTAGGTACAAGCGCACCGGATTTAGACGCTCCAGAACTGTTAAAAGGTTTCTTTGACTCTGTTCAAGCGCTAAGTGCGGCTGGTAAATTGCTAGCTTACCATGACCGTTCAGACGGTGGATTATTTGCAACGGTAGCTGAAATGGCCTTTGCAGGTAAAGCAGGCGCAAACGTAAGCCTAGATAATTTAGGCACGGATGCACTTTCTATTTTATTCTCTGAAGAGCTAGGTGCAGTGATTCAAGTTGCCGAGTCAAATGTTGACGAAGTAATGACAATACTTGCCAACCACGGCATGACAGATTATGCATCTGTAATTGGCGATGTGACGGCCGACGATAAACTGTTGTTCTCATTAAATGGTGAAGAGATATTAAATAATACTCGTACACACTTTAGAACAATTTGGGCTGAAACTACGTTTGAAATGCAGTCATTGCGTGATAACCCAGAGTGCGCTCAGCAAGAGCATGACGCTAAGTTTGATACTGAAGACCCAGGTTTAAGCGCAAGTTTAACGTTTGATATTAATGAAGATGTTGCAGCTCCATTAATTGCTAAAAGTAATGGAAACGGACCTCGAGTTGCTATTTTACGAGAGCAGGGCGTTAACTCACATGTAGAAATGGCGGCTGCCTTTAACCGCGCTGGCTTTGATGCCATTGACGTACATATGAGTGACTTACAGTCGGGTCGTATTAAGCTCGAGTCTTTTGTTGGTTTAGTGGCTTGTGGCGGCTTCTCATACGGAGACGTATTAGGTGCAGGCGAAGGCTGGGCTAAGTCAATTCTGTTTAATGACGATTTATCTGCTCAATTTAAAGCATTCTTCCATCGTGATGACACCTTTAGTTTAGGTGTATGTAATGGTTGTCAGATGATGTCTAATTTACGTTCACTTATTCCTGGTGCTGATCACTGGCCTCGATTTGTGAATAATAAATCAGAACGCTTTGAAGCTCGCTTTAGTCTGGTAGAAATTCAACCATCACCGTCTATTTTGTTCCAAGGTATGGAAGGTTCGCAAATGCCAATCGCTGTATCACATGGTGAAGGTAGAGCTGAATTTACGTCGGAACAAGCAGTTGCTGACGCATTGTCGTCAAACACTGTTGCTATGCAGTATGTAGATAACCGTGGCGAAAAAACCACGACATACCCAGCTAATCCAAATGGTTCTCCAGAAGGTATTACATCATTAACTACTAATGATGGTCGTGTCACGATTATGATGCCGCACCCTGAGCGAGTATTCAGAACGGTTAGCAACTCTTGGCACCCTGATGAGTGGTTAGAAGATAGCCCTTGGATGAGAATGTTTAGAAACGCACGTAAGTGGGTTGGATAGTCGAGCATTTTATCGCTATAGTTTAAAAACTTTAGCTTGAGTGCATAAAAAGCCATCGTAATGATGGCTTTTTTGATTTATAAACAAAAAAAGTTAAATAAATTGAAAGCCAGACCTTTATAATCAGGTCTAATGACGCCATTAAAAGCGATTATTCTGAATTTTGAATTCGTTAAGGAAAGAGTGCATTTTGACTACCATTAAAAACCGTCTGGACAAATTATCTTCTGTTGATTTTACTAACGCTTTAAAAGACATTAAGCGTGGTATCGAGAGAGAAACATTACGCGTGTCACCAAATGGTAAAATTTCTCAAGTTGAGCACCCAGAAGTGTTGGGAGCAACATTAACTCATCCTTATATTACAACGGATTATTCAGAGGCATTAATGGAGTTAATTACTCCACCTTCTAATAATATTGATACAACTTATACGCAGCTTTTTGATATTCATCATTTTGTCTCTCAACACATTGGCGACGAAATGTTATGGCCGATGAGCATGCCGTGTTTTATTGAGAATCAAGATGAGATCCCTCTCGCTTATTTTGGCGAATCAAATGTAGGTAAAATGAAACACACTTACCGTAAAGGCTTAAAAAATCGTTACGGTTCAATGATGCAGGCGATAGCGGGTATTCACTATAACTTTTCACTACCAGAATCCTTTTGGGCTGCACTCAAGAAAGAAGAAGGCGAGTACAAAGGTGGTTGCATAGGCGAGTTTCAGTCTGAGCAATACATGCGAATGGTAAGAAATATTAAACGCTATGTATGGGTTGTTACTTATTTATTTGGTGCTTCGCCAGCAATGTGTCGTTCTTTCCTTGAAGGTAAAGGTGGCGCAATCCCATTTGAAAAGCTTGGCAAAGGTTCTGTATATCTGCCACATGCAACATCATTACGTATGAGTGATTTAGGCTATACCAATAGTGAGCAATCGGCGCTGAACGTTGAGTATGGCTGTTTAAAAGAATATATCGAAAAGTTACGAATCGCGATTCGCACGGAATCGTTGGATTATAAAAAGCTAGGCGTAAAAGAGAATGGTGAGTACAAACAGCTCAATCATAATATTCTTCAGATTGAAAATGAGCTTTACGCCCCAGTTCGCCCTAAGCAGGTAGCAAAGTCAGGTGAGAAACCAACAGATGCGCTTGAAAATCGTGGCATCATGTACGTTGAACTTAGAGCGCTGGATGTAAACCCATTCTCTCCAGTGGGCATTTCAAAAGAACAAATGAGAGTTATTGATGTCTTTATGCTGTTCTGTTTATTGACGGATCAAGATGAATTGTCACAAGAGCAACAAGCTGAGTCAGAAGAGAATCAAGACCGTATTGTTTTGAATGGTCGTGCCGATTATTTAGAGCTTATAAAAGACGGCGAGGCAATTTCTCGCAACGAGTGGTTATCAACTATTTTTGACGAAATGAAAGAGATATCTCACTGGTTAGACGCTCACTTAGGTGGCTCTGATTACAGCGATGCAATTAGTTCTATTTGGGCGTGTAAAGATGATCCAAGTAAAACCTTGTCAGGACAATTACTAGA
>PJEL010001032.1_pt1 | contig 29974 bp, 17 predicted proteins | sample 1853271 | NCBI WGS metagenome assembly PJEL01 (sample SAMN08108733, study PRJNA415343) | Invertebrate metagenome, whole genome shotgun sequencing project. | host: Globobulimina | place: Sweden: Gullmar Fjord | collected 2015-08 | reverse complement strand
AATCGATGATTCCCCAGAAGATGTGAGTTATGCTGATAGGTATAATCATAAAGTTATTTTATCACTTTGTAGTTTATAAATCTTAGTAAATACCAATTGTGATTCGGACTTTTGAGTTTTTCTATGAAGCTGATTTATTACATGTATGTTTCTTTTATCAGAAAAAACAGATTTTTTCAAGTTTATGAATGTAATACACCGTATTTATAAATATAAGAAAAATTTAGAGCCTCAATTATTACCACATTCATGACATATCTGATAAGTGAATCCAACTTTATTAAAAAAAGTTGACTTGCAATCAATCTCTTATTATCATGCCAGCTTTGATTTAATTAATAAATTTTATACTTCGGGGGGAGTTGTTTTATGAACAGGAATTTTTCCAAACTTATTATTTTTTTGATAATTGCAGCAACATTTACTGCCTGCAGCCCAGCATCAAAATCGATACCAATTGGGCGGGATGCGCAATCAGTATATTCAAAGCCACCAAAAGAAGGATACGACAGAATGGTTATCTGCAGGCCCTGGAAATTCGTCAGTGGTGGCGTTTACTCAGCCTTTACTATTAATGACATCCCCGCAGTGGTTTTTACCAGCGGTGCCGCAGCTTTTGATGTTAAGCCAGGTCAGCATAAAATTCAGGCAAAAGTTACTGATTATCAAGAGAGAAACTGGGGGAAAGGTATTGTTGTTAAAACGACCACTGGTAAGCCAACTATTGTAAAATTTACAGGTAATAACAGACAATATTCATTAGCTCCTAACTTCCCTATCCATGGAATGTCATTCTATCAGCCTGAAAATGCAATTATCACATCCAATTATTACACCGATGAAGATAAGAAACAGATAGTAATCAATAAACAGAAAAAAGCCAAAGAACAGGCTGGGGTTGCAGAATACAAAAAAAACATTAACAGATATATTACAAAAAAGGATTATTCAGGGCTTAAATCTTATGTCAATAAAAGCCCTCGGGCTGCTCATTATATTCCTGACTATAAACTTCGATTATTATTTATTGGACCTGAAAAACTACAGGTAGGAGATCTTATCAAATATAAAAAGAAAAATATTAGCGATATCCTGCTGGTTGCTAAAATCAAAGGTTCAAAAACTCCCTACAAGCAGTTCAGTATGGAAGAGATTGAAATGCTTCAGGAATATAATATCAGTGACACACTTATCGCTGCAATGATCGAAGTGACCACCGAATTGGAAAAAGAGATGGCTCGTGATGAAAAACAGCGACAATATCTTAAAGCCCAGCGTTCTTTTGCTGAACAGCAAAAGGCACAACCAGCAGACAATGGACAGAAAGACACTATCGCCGGAGAAATCAGAAAAGAAGTAAGCAAAGAGATCGGAAAGCAGGTTGTCAAAAGTCTTATAAGAAATCTGTTTTAAGCGTAACCGTTTATATTTTAATACCAAAAAAAAGGCGGCAAACAAGTTTTCCTGTTTGCCGCCTTTTTTTTCATGTGTTTTATCAACTTATCTTAAACCTGCTGACTTCACTTTTCAGTTCCTCTAATGCTAAAGAGAGTTCTGACGCATTATCGTTAACCTGAGAGCTACTTTCCGTTATAGAACCTATAGAATTATTAATCTCCTCAATCTCTGCAGAAATTGTAGTGGCAGTATCACTTGTATTCCCGACATTTCCATTTACTTCCTGGATACCTGATGAGGCCTGCGAAATGTTTTCGGCAATATCTTTTGTCGTTATCGATTGTTCTTCGACAGCAGTCGCGATCGTCGAAACGATATCATTAACATCTGTAATAACTTTTGAGATTTCAACAATTTCTGTCACTGTACCATTGGTCGAATTTTGGATATCATCAATTTGCTGTTTAATCTCATTAGTTGCCTCTGCTGTTTGTTTTGCGAGTTCTTTTATTTCATTGGCGACAACCGCAAAGCCTTTTCCAGCTTCTCCTGCCCGTGCAGCTTCAATGGTTGCGTTTAACGCAAGAAGATTTGTTTGTTCTGAAATTTCAGTAATTGTCTCTGTTACCTGGCTTATCTTTGATGCCGCGTCTCCAAGTTCATTTACTTTGGCAGAAGCCCCCTGAACTTTCTCAACAGCGTTGCCTGTTACTTCTCTCGCTTTTTCTGAATTCCCTGCAATTTCATTAATCGTAACTGACATCTCTTCAGCCGCAGCACTAACATAATTGATATTGGTTGATGCTTCTTCACTCGCTGCTGCAACTGAATTCATATTTGAACTCATTTCATCAGTTTTCCCTGTAATCGTATTAACCCTTGTGTTCATAGTCTCTGCTTCTGAATTCATTTCCTGTGTGATTGCGTCCATTGTTTCTGAAGATGTTGATGCAATAGCGGCCTTGTCACTAACACTATGAAGTATTGTGCGAAGTTTACGGACAAAGATATTGAAAAAAGTCGAAAGCGAAGTGATTTCATCATAAATAACCTTTTGGTAGACATTGCATTCTTTACACGTTTTAAAAGTTCCTGCCTGGATTTCAGGACAGATTGTATTGGCTGAAAGTGAACCTATTTCCGACCAGCATTTTGCCTCTTTACCGAAACACGTACAATCGGTTTTCCCACATTTTCTTAATTCGGAACAATTTATCGTAGCAACCGGTAGTTCTTTCGTAAGATCGCCATTCCCGGATGCAATGTCCTCAAAACCGTCAATAATTTTATTTAACGGTCCTGTTATTGTTTTGGCAACGCCAAGGTAGGTTACCCCCAGTATAAGTGCGGCGATGAAAAGAAAAGAACCAACCAGTTTATATAAATTATGCTTCACACTATTATTAATTTCAATCTGTTTTAAATTTAAAATAGCGTCAATATCATCAATGTAAATACCCGTTCCAATCATCCAACCCCATTTAGGCAAAAGCTTTGAATACGAGAGCTTTGGAACTGGTGTTTCAGATCCCGCACGTGGCCAGTTATAGTCAACAAAGCCGGCACCTTCATCTTTGCAGATCTTAATCATTTCTGCCATAAAAGCTTTGCCGGTATTATCTTTCAAGCCTGATATATTTTTCCCAAGAAGCTTATCACTGACATGCATAACAACGGCACCATCAAGATCAATAACAAAAACATACTCTCTTAAATCTTTGCCGTATCTCATTTCTTTGATGGCGTTCCTGGCATTATCTTTAGAATCCATACTATCCGCAAGGAGTGTAGCAGAATTTACAATAGCGGAAATTTTTTCTTTTTTCTCTTCTAAAATTGTTTTCCGAAGGTTTTCAACCTCAATACGCCCCGCTTTTCTAATACTATCGACTGAAATAATAATTGAAATAGAACCTGCAAGAAGCAAGGTAGAGGCAACAATAAAATAAATCTTTTTACTGATAGATAATTTCACGGCGGTATCCTTTTTGTTTGTTATTACCCGTGCGCTATTGTGGTTTTGAACAATTTGGGATTGTCTTGTAATTTTTTTAATTCGTGAAACTCATTATATCGTAACATTAACAATATTTCAATAAAAAAGAAAGTAAACCCATTGCCCAGCTGCAGGGATATCTTTATTTTTTCAGATAGTTATAAAAGTGAATCATTTAAACATTTCTATTTGGTTCATACGATAAACTGTGAAATATCAGATATATCGTATTTAGTGAAAGGCAGGCTGATAGTTACAACTACAAAATATTCTGAATAAACTCAGCTATTCTCTTATTTTTCATACAGGCACCAAAAAACTCATCGGGTGGAGCTTCGGCAACAAATGCGCCTCTTTCCATGAATATAACTCTGTCAGCGACCTCTCTGGCAAAACCCATCTGATGAGTAACAATAATCATTGTCATCCCATCTTCCGCCAAAGACCGAATCGTATTAAACACTTCACCTACAAGTTCAGGATCAAGGGCTGATGTCGGCTCATCGAAAAGCATTATTTCAGGTTTCATTGCAAGGGCTCTTGCAATAGCAACTCTCTGTTTCTGTCCACCGGATAAGGTAATAGGATATACGTTCCATTTGTCAGAAAGATCAACTTTCTTAAGCATATCAAATGCTGTTTTTTTAGCACTTTTTTTATTTTTTTTAAGAACTGTAACAGGCCCTTCCATGATATTTTCAAGAACTGTCATATGTGGGAAAAGATTAAAATTCTGAAAAACCATCCCTATTTTTGACCTAAGTGTCGATATATTTTTCGGGTTGTCCGGCAGCTGTTTCCCATTTTTTTCGATATAACCAACAGCTTTATTTCTGAAGATAATTTTTCCACAATCAATTTCTTCGAGGATATTTACAGCTCTCAGCAATGTAGACTTTCCCGAGCCGGAGGGACCGATAATTACAATTTTTTCGCCGGATTTTACGGACAGACTCACATTGTCTACGGCTGTTATATCACCATAATTTTTCGTAATATTTTCAAGCCGGATTATGTGGTTATCATCTGTTTTCATAAGCCCCGACCTTTTTTTCAATTTTTTCAAAAACAAGTGTAAATACAGTTGTAAATGCAAGGTAGACCATTGCAGCAATAATCAGAACATTTACGTTAAAATAAGTATTAAAAATCTGATCGGCGGATCGCATCAATTCAACCATTGCAATCGTTGAAACAAGAGCTGTGTCCTTAATAAGAGCAATAAACTCGTTGCCAACCGGCGGCAGCAAACGCTTATACGTCTGAGGAATAATTATTCTGCGCATTGCCTGTGAGTAGTTCATTCCAATGGCCTTAGCTGCTTCCATCTGTCCGTGATCGATACTTTCTATTCCGGCACGGATAATTTCAGCAAGATATGCTGAGTAATTCAGCCCAAGCCCTATGATCGCAGCAGTGAATGGAGAGAATGTAACCCCTAATGAGGGAAGACCATAATAAATAAAAAACAATTGTAATAATAGTGGAGTTCCCCTAAAAAACCAGATAATAAACCAGCATATTGCTGACAAAGGTTTGAACCCGCTGATCCTGCCAAGTGCAATAAATAATCCCCCAAAAGGTGAAATAATCATTGTGCAAAAAGCAAGCGCAAGTGTCATTAGTGCCCCTTTCAATAAAGAAGGCAAAAATCTTGAGCAATCTCTGAAAAAGCCTATATAATAAGGGAGTTCTTCCTTTGCCAACGAATTAAGAAAATTGGCTGCTTCACTATTGGAAGGAAATATTGAAAGGATTGCATTGCAGGCAGCCCTGGCTTTTTCAATTTTACCTGTGGCGTGATATAATGCTGCTGTCTGCATCCTGCTTTTTACAAAATCAGAACTATTCTTTTCTGATTCAGGTTTTTGGATTTGTTCAAGAATCTGAATTGCTTTTTCATAATCCCCCGCTGCGATAAAATTATTTGCAGAAGTAAATACAGACTCCGAATCAGGAGCAGCCGCAAAAGAGAATATTGGAAAAACAAATAAGCAGAGTAAAACAAAAAGAGTTACTCTGCTAAATGAATATTGCATTATAAATTATTCCCGTATTACCATTTAGAAGGATCTGTAATATCCTCAGCAAACCATTTACGAGATATTTTTGCCATTGTTCCATCGGCAACCATTTCATCAATTGTTTTTTGTATAGCGTTTAAAAGTTCTCCATCAGACTTTCTGAAGGCGACACCAAAGGGTTCTTTACTGATAAAACCAGGTAATGTTTTAAATTTTCCTATTCGTTTGGAGATCGCATCTCTTCCTGTGACATTGTCGATAACGACAGCATCTATTCGCCCTGCTTCCAAATCAAGAAGTGCTTTCGGATTGTCGGTATATTCTTTTACTGCTGAAGGTTTCGAAGGAAGTTTTTCAATGGCTTTAATAGCAGATGACCCTTTTTGAGCGCCGATTATTGCGCCACCTAACTCTTTGTAAGTCTTAAATCGCTTTTCAGTAAAACGAACGATGGCAACCTGCCCGTCTAATATATACGGCTTTGTAAAATTTACTTTTCCAGCTCTTTCTTCTGTAATAGTCATTCCATTCCAGATGCAATCAAACATTTTAGAATTAAGTGAGTGGATAACCCCTGCCCAGGCTGTAGGTTTCCAGACAATTTTAACGCCGAGTCTCTTTCCAAGCTCTTCAGCAGCATCAATATCAAATCCTACAAGAGTTCCATCAGCAATCCTGTATCCCATTGGTGGAAATGAATCATCCAGTCCAATAACAAGCTCACCTTTTGCTTTGATTTTATCAAATGACCCGTCTCCTGCAAACGCAAGATTAGAAACTGCAAGAATACATGTAATTAAAACTATAATTTTTTTCATTGTTACCCCCATAATAAATTAAAAAACTTATTTGGAATATACGAAAACAATAAAAATATCAAGCTAATAATAACCAAGCGTCAATCATTCTCAACAACCAAGCCCATCATCCCTATGTCACTGATTTAAAAAAGGATCTTAATATTGTCGGAATATAGAATCATCCCCGGCGTCTCGCTTAATATTTATATTTAAGTGTCACTAAACCTCAAAGCATTGAGCCTCTTGGGAAAAAAATTTAGCACCCCACCTTTCCAGTTGAATCCAATTTCTAATATAAAAATTAAGTTTTGTTGATTAGATCTTCATCAAAGAACATTAATGCTGATTTTAGAGGGGAGCATACGAAAGTAAGCCTTTGTCGGTTTCTACTGAATTTCAAATTCAAAGGTTAAAGTGTATTACAGAAACCGAATATTCTTAAGAAAATATATGTTATTGTAACTTAAAGAAAGAACGGGTAATCGCATGTGATGCCACTATAATGCTATCATAGGTATATTTCCATATGGCTATTTACAAAAATTTTATAAAAGTGTATCATCTATAATACTAAATAAATACCTGATAAAAACATTTCTTAAAACGCACACTCTGCCAATGCAGTACTATGTATAATAAGAATTATTAAAAGTGAGAGTAAGCGAAATTTCAAATTTCGATACAAAACCAAACTCTCTTTCCAATCACAAAATGTTACAATATTTAGAGTTTCTACAGATCGTTAAAAAATAAAAGCTTGTAAAACTCAAGGGTAAATTTGGAATTATTATCACAGAATAATTATGATACTCTCATAAAAAAGTTTGTAGATGCCTATGGTAGCCATCTACTTACGATTTTATAGAGAAATTTACTATTCACAACAAATATTAAAAAATAATCAGGAGGCTCAATGAAGAGTTATCTAACTCAAAGAATCCGATGATAATAATATAGAAGGTGTCGTAAAAAGGCAGTATGAGAGAAATATAATCAAGACTAAAATGGAGAATTGAAAATGTTTAAAAATATGAAGCTAAGTACAAAACAGATTGGCGGTTTTGTTTTTATCTCTTTCATAATAGCCATCGTCGGTCTAATTGGCATAAATGGATTAAATGTGACTGGCAAGGCTTTTGATGTCTGTATGGATGTGGAAATGCCTATTGCAGATGCTTCCATGGAAGGTATGATCGCCTTAATCTCAGGCAGAGATTTGATGGGAGAGTTTTTACTTTCAGAAGATACTGCCTCATTAGATAAAGCAGAAAAGGAATTTCAAAAGACCGTTGTGGACTTTGATCAACATGCCGGGTATATCACCAAAAATGCTTCGACTGAGCTTAAAAATCTTGTTGCTACAGCGGATGAATATCATAGCATATTCCAGGAAAATGCCGTTGAATTGATGAAACATCAACGATTACATATATCTGCAGAACATAAAACCGATCTCCTGATGAAGGATTTTGATCAGGATGCAGATAAATTAAAGCAATTGCTTGGCAATTATGAGGAGGAACTTACCCAAAACAAAAAAATAGATGAAAAAGTAGATGCTGCCATGGAAGCAAAAACTTTTATGGTTGAGCAAAAGGCCGTTACAGAAGAATACATGGGGTTGGAATCTCTAACAAATACCAAAAAACTTCGAAGTGATTTCAAGGGGAAAGAAGCTCAGTTTGACTCTTTGGAGGAGTTGCTTCCAAACGAAGTCATTAAGAAACACGAGGAATTTTCCTCCCTGGCAATTAAAATGTTTGATCAGCACGATGAAGCATTGAGAATGCAGATTGAAACCAGAAAACACATGGCGCTGGTTGATGAATTTAGTGAAAAAGCTGATCTGACAATGGATAGAGTTGAAGAAGCCGCGGCCAAAAATATGGAGAATGCCATGGTAAATGCTGATGCAGCTCAGTCAAAGGCAAATTTCTTAATAATTGTTATCACCTTAATAGGTTTTATTTCAGGCATAGTGTTAGGGCTTCTCATATCACGTAGTATCACCAGACCCCTCAACCTTATCATCGAAGGGATGGGTGATGGGGCAAATCAAGTGGCCTCGGCTTCCGGCCAGGTATCCACGGCCAGCCAGTCTCTGGCTGAAGGAGCATCCGAGCAGGCGGCAGGGATTGAAGAGACATCTTCCTCTCTTGAGGAGATGTCCTCGATGACCAAGCAGAATGCGGATAACGCCGGCCAGGCCGATAGCCTTATGAAAGAGGCAAACCAGGTGGTTGGTCAGGCTAATCATTCAATGGGTGAGCTTACCATATCGATGGAGGAAATTTCAAAGGCAAGTGAGGAAACCTCAAAGATAATAAAAACCATTGATGAAATTGCTTTTCAAACTAACCTACTTGCATTAAATGCCGCGGTTGAGGCAGCCAGAGCTGGAGAAGCCGGCGCCGGGTTTGCTGTTGTTGCAGACGAGGTCAGAAACCTTGCCATGCGTGCGGCAGACGCCGCAAAGAACACCGCAGATCTCATCGAAGGTACTGTGAAAAAAGTTAATGATGGTTCTGATCTGGTAACTAAAACCAATGAGGCCTTCAAACAGGTGGCAGAAAGCTCCGGTAAGGTCGGCGAGTTAGTTGGAGAAATTGCGGCAGCTTCCAACGAACAGGCTCAGGGAATCGAGCAGGTCAACAAGGCCGTTACTGAAATGGATAAAGTCGTCCAGCAGAACGCTGCCAGTGCTGAAGAGTCTGCCAGTGCCTCCGAAGAGATGAACGCACAGGCGGTTCAAATGAAAAGCATGGTCGGTGAGCTTGATTCTCTGGTTAGCGGGGCAAAAAATGACAATACCCGGATTTCCACCCGACCGATAGAAACTGCGAGCCACAAGGTTCAACGCCCCCACTCAGCTCAAAAAGACAAAAAGAAGCAACTTGTAGCTCAAAATGAGGAAGTCAGCCCGGAAAAGATTATTCCAATGGATGATGATGATTTTACAGATTTTTAACAGTGACGTGAGCGAAACAGAGCAACCTAAACGAGGTTGCTCTGAATAAAAAATACCGGCATTATTCAACTTGTTCTTTTTTACTTCCTTGATTATTGGGAGTTCCGTGTCGTATATTGGATATTGAAATAATTTACTTTTTTACAAGAGCACCGTTCTTCCATAACAACACAGCTATACTTCCGGTGGGATCAAAGGAAGTAAAATACTAAATATTGATCCTCTGTCAACATCACTTTCAACATGAATTTTCCCGCCACATTTTGTTACAATCCCTTGAGCTTCCGATAAACCGATACCTTCGCCCTGACCGACTTCTTTTGTCGTAAAGAAGGGATTAAAAATACGTGTCATATTTTCTGTGGTTATACCATGGCCAGTATCACTGATAGTTATCCTGACAAAATCACCGGGTTCAAGACCAAACTCGCCCAGCAACTTCTCACTCCCGGGTTCAATATTTTCCAGGCTTATTCCAAGGACGCCATAACCACCTTGCATTGCATCGAAAGCATTCATGCAAATATTTGTAACAACCTTTTTAAAATCAGATGGTTCGATACGTATTTCGCCAACGCCTGAAGATATATTCGCATCAACTTCTACATTCTCAGGGATTAAAGCCTTGAGAGAATTAATAGCTTTCCTCAGTAATTTTTCCGGTTTAAATTTCTCTTTAATGGAACTATCCTGATTACTAACAGTCATAATTTGTTGAACAAGAGTCATTGCCCGGTTTGTGGAATCTAATATTTCTTCCAAACAATCATAAGCATCGGATCCTTCTGGCATTCCTTCTTTAGCTATCTCTGCATTGCCCAGCACAATGTATAGGAGATTGTTGAAATTATGAGCAAATCCGCCTGCCATTGTACCGATTGCTTCTTTTTTCTGAGCTTCACGAAGCCGGTATTCCAACTTTTCTTTTTCTTCTTCAGCCTTTTTACGAGCAGATATATCCTGGTAGGTCCCCAATACACTCTTGATAACGCCCCCGCTAATATTTACATGGCCGATCGCACGAACCCAGCGTAGATTCCCTTTTGCTGTTAGCAGTTCAAGTTCCAGATCATAAGGGTCACCACTTCCAATTGCATTATCCACGGCACTCTGGAGTTGCCTTTTAGATTCCGGGAGGTAGAAATCCATGGCACCCTCCACGGTTGGGAGAAAATCATCCTCAACTTCATGAATACGATAGATCTCTTGGGTCCAGCTTAAATCGAGGGTCTGTGCATCAAACTCCCAACCACCGACACGGGCAATGCGTCCTGTCTCATCAAGAAGCTGCTGCTGTTTTTCCAGTTTGAATGCGACCAGTTTTCTTTCGGTAATATCACGGCCAATACAATATATTAACCCTTCAGATACAAGTGACGTAGCAGTCCAGGATATCGTATGAATTGCGCCGTCTTCGGCAATGTAGCGATTCTCAAAGTCAAATGTTTCTTTGCCTGTTGAAAGATTTTCAACTTCAGCATCATTTTTAACATGATCATCAGGGTGGATGAAATCGAGAAACGGCCTGCTCAGCAATTCTTCTTTTGTGTAACCAAGTATTTTTTCCCAGGCAGGGTTTACATACTTAAAATATCCATCCATGCCTGCAATAGCAATGAGATCGTATGATAGGTTTAGAATACGGTCGCGCTCTTTCTGTAGCTTCTTCCGTTCAGTAATGTCTTTAACAACGGAAATAAAATACTTTGGTTTACCTGATTGATCGCAGGCAAGTGAAACGGTAATATTCACCCAGACATCAGAACCATCTTTTTTAATATATCGTTTTTCCATAACGTAGGAAGATATTTCACCAACTAATATCTGATATACGTATTCCAAACTTACTTCAAGATCATCGGGGTGTGTAATCTCCTGAAAAGTTCGCTCCATCATTTCTTTATGCAGGTAACCTAAAATATCACAAAACTTTTGGTTGATTTGAATAAATCGGCCATCGATTGCAACGTGAGCAATACCAACCGCCGCCTGCTCGAATGTGTGGCGGAATTGATCTTCACTTTCAATCAGATTAGCTTCAGCTTTTCTACGCCTATTAACCTCCCTTGTCATCTTAACGTTCCAAAAGAGAACTATAAAAAGTAAGACTATGCTGCCCGCTGTTATACGCCAAACCATTTTCCAGTCCGTCTGTTTATGGATTGATAAATTAACCCACTTATCACTGATCAATTCATGTTCTTCCGGGGATATTCCTGCCAATACACGGTTTAACAGTGGCACCAGCGGAGACAAATCATGACGCACTCCCATGGCCAAAACATCTTCATATGGAGTTGTGTTGTTGATATAGGTCGTTGTCTGTAATCCGAGTTGTTTCTGGAAATAGGAAAAAACAGAGCTGTTAACTACCAGAGCTGAGACCTCTCCCGAATCAAGGGCAACCAGCGCCTCTTTAATTGTTCGGTATCCCCTGGTAGTAACTTCAGGATAATCACGGCTCAGTTTTTCTTGTATGGCATACCCTTCCCCCACGCCCACAACGATGTTTGTCAGATCATGAATATGCGGGAAATAAGGCGAATCTGTTCGAGTGGCAATAATCATTGGAATATGCAAATAGGGTTTTGTGAAAGAGAGAAATTCACGACGCGTCTTAGTATCGTTCAGAATCGGCAAAATATCTATCTCGCCTGCCCGTGCCTGACTCTGAATGTCATGCCATTGTCCAAATATAATTTCCAGTTTAAGCCCCAGTTTGTTTTTAATTATCTTTACATACTCTGAAGTAATGCCTTTATGGGTTCCGTCTTCCCCGGCAAAATCAAATGGTGCCCAGGAAGTACAAATACCCACGCGAAGAGTGCCAAGACTGCCAAGCCATGCTTTTTCTGCAGGATCAAGTTGAAATTCGTTTATTTTCATCTCCTCGGTGACAAGCCAAAGATTTTTCAGGTTGTTGTATTCATTCAGAGTTACAGAAGACATCGCCTTTTCAAGGATTCCACTCAGCACCTTCCAGTCCAAACGTACACCAATATGAAAGGCTGGTGCCTCAGAAGGGAGGCTGTTGGCATCAGCAACCCGCAGGTCCTCAATCAAATATTTACGACGCAGATAATTTATTACTCCCAGGTCGTCCATATATCCATCAACAAGGCCTTCACTTACTGCTATCAAACCGTCAGCGGCAGTTGTCACGAAGACAATCTCGATTTCCGGATATTTTTTCATGAGTATTTTATTGCTGGAATAACCCTCTAATCTGGCAAGGCTTTTTCCCGCCATATCGTCAAGAGAATGAATCCTCTCGGCATTTCGGTGAACGATCAGGCTTTCTTTGATGTTGAAGTAGGCGGTGGTATAGTTCGCAAATTTTTGACGCTCAGGGGTTTTTGAAAGAGCTGGAATGAGATCTATCTCCTTTTTTTCAAGCTTATCCAAAAGTTCAGTCCAGGTGAAGCCATGAACGAATTGGAGGTTTAATCCAACTTTTTCAGCAAGCAGACGAATGTAGTCATTCTTAAAACCCGTAGCTTCACCATTGGCGACGAAATCATAAGGCGGCCAGTCAGTTTCCGCCCCAACGACAATATTGGGGTGATTTTGAACCCAAATCTTCTCTTCATCGGTCAGATCAATGCTTTGGATAGTTTTATTTTTGGCATGCGCCTTATCCCAACTATTCATGACGCCATGAAGTTCATTATGTGGAATTGAAGCTAAAGCTCTATCCAGTAATGAAGCCAATACAGGCCAATCCTTTCGCACTGCGATAACGTTGGTTTCCGAGGTCTCTTGGCTCAGTGAGTGAATCTTAAGATCATGGATGCTGTTTTTATCCATAAGGTATTCGGCCACAATCCTGCTGCCTATATGAGCTTTGGCCTCTTCATTATGAACGGCCTTAAGAGCTTCCACGGGATCTGCATATTCTTTTATTTTTATAGCTGGGTAATGTTCCCGAATATAGGATACAAGAAAATTGCCGCGCGCCAGAGCAACGGTATGACCATTCAAGCTGGCAATATTGCCAAAATCAGGCCCTTTTTTCTTTGCAATTATAACGTGCGGCTCAGCCATGTAAGGGCGTGTGTAGTTAAAATATTTCAGCCGCGCCTCGGAAGGAGTGAGACACATCAAAACATCAAGTCGCTTCTCTTTGGCAGCATTATAAATTTCATTCCACGGCCCGGAGACTATTTTCAACCGACCGGCAAGTTTCTTGTTAAGAAGCTTAACTACCTCCGGATCAACACCTTCAACTTTTCCATTTTTACCTACCATGCTCTGCGGAGGGCTATTATCAAGAATACCAACACTAATCTCGGGGTGGTTATCAAGCCAGACCTGCTCGCTTTTAGAAATTTCAAAAGGTCCGGCCCATCCATGGCTGTGACTCAGAAGGATAAGAGAGAGAACTAAAATGTATTTACGTAACATAAATAACCTTTTCCAAGTTTATATGCTTTTAAATTGATGGTCTCGTAATAAGTCAATTTTTGATGGCAAAGAAAAAAATGCAAGATCAAGGCGTCGTATATCCCGAATAATAAAACCTGTTTAACATGCGTCGCAATAGCAAGAGATGACACGAATAGGTTCGTCAGTGCTAACCGCAACGCAGATATTGAACTTTTTAAGAAACCTTCAGAATTGCTTTCAAAATTTTCACAAGAGCTATCATTTTATAATGGATTTATGTTACCATTTTTTTTTACAATTGGCGAGAGCAGAATCGATACTTTTCGTCTCCTAAAGAAAAGGTAATAAATTTTTCCTTTTTAACCGCTTTTTTTATGAAATGCTTGCTCAACGTTGTGCTTGATTCATACATAAACCCACCTGTACTTTTGATTGCGTTTTTCATATTCAAACATTTTTTCCAATACAGCCGTTGTATAATAATAGCAGTTATCCAAATAACCGATAAACCTCGGGAAAAGTGTTCGTGCCTTTTTACCATTATTTCGATCATCATCAGGAAGGACGATGATTAAATTACGGTCAATCAAAAACTTCCTTATCGATAATAACTCTTCCAATTCAAGGTTATTATTCACAACGATAATGCTCACATTAGGTTCAAAACAGATGGTCCTGACAAGTTCAACAAGATCCTCCAATTCGTGACATAGTTGAAAGTCTTTAGTGGGAACAATTGCTTCCACCTCCTCCACCAGACTCTTCAAAATTGAGTTATCGCTCTTTGTGTGAAATACTATTACTTTCATGGCTTTTTTCCCTGAAAAACTCTCTGAATTCCTGTGATTAAAAATTTCGCCACCTTTTTCCAGGAAATTTCCTGGGGTTTAATTAATACATTATGGAAAACATTTTTCAAATTGGTGACAGACAGCTCATCTCAGAGCTGCCTGCTGTACGGTTAATCAGAATTAAAAATCAGTAAAGTCATCATCCAATGGGATCACCTGGCTTGGAGTCACCTCATTTTTTTGAATACTCACGCTTTTTTTGCTCACCGCTTTTTGGGCTGGTATTTGAGGTGATGCAATAACTGTTTTAGTTTGAATATTCGCTGTTGCCTCTTGTCCATTTTTCCCGGTAACCAGCATAACAAGATCACCCACATATCCTTTAAGTTGCTGAGCCTGGGCATTCATCTCTTCAGATGCTGCAGCCGATTCTTCAGCATTGGCTGCATTCTGCTGGACTACTTTATCCATTTCAGTTATCGCGATATTTACCTGATCTATACCATTAGATTGTTCTACTGATGCCTGTGAGATTTCAGAGACAATTGAACCGACCTTACCGGAACTCTCTGCAACCTGGCTGAACGCATCATTTGTCGTTGAAACAAGTGTAGAACCATCATTCACTTTTTTTACAGTCCCTTCTATTAACTCAGCGGTGTTTTTTGCTGCATCGGCAGCTCTCATTGCAAGGTTTCGGACTTCATCAGCAACGACAGCAAAACCTGCTCCGGCTTCACCTGCTCTTGCGGCCTCAACGGCAGCATTCAAGGCAAGAAGATTCGTCTGGAATGCAATTTCATCAATGGTTTTAATGATTTTTGAGGTCTCTTCACTTGCTTTCGAGATATCTTCCATAGATTGAGTTAACTGTCCCATCGATGTTGTGGCAGTCTTTACAATATGGTTAGTATCCTGCATTAAATTGTCTGCCTGCCCTGAATTTTCAGCATTTTGTTTGGTCATAGAGGACATCTCTTCAATAGATGCGGACGTTTCTTCGATAGAAGCCGCCTGCTCTGACGAGCCTTCTGCAAGTGATTGGCTGGAAGCTGAAACCTGATTTGCAGCTGAAGCGACCTGCTCTGTACTTGAATCTAAACCTTCAATGATTCGACTTAAAGTCCTTGAAAGATTTCGAACAATAAAAGCGCTCATCAGAATCACGCAAGTTACAACTATCATTGAAATGATACCAATCAACCAAACCCGCTTAAGGAGTGTTGCAGCAGCGACAGATTCCGTAACAACCTCATGTTCATCTATCTCACCCACCAGGACCCAGGTCTCATTACCGACTTTAAGTGGAGTATAAGCTGAAAGGACTCGATTCCCATTGTAATCTATAATTATCTTATTACCGTCTTTTCCGGCAAGCCCCTCTTCAATTGCTTCTGTTTTTACGCTACCGCTGTTAGGGTTGGCAAATGATGCTTTGACTGAATGGTTATTCGGATCGAGATAAGAATCTGACCGCATCAGATAATCACTACCGACAAGGTAGGTTTCTCCCGTTTTACCCATACCCTCTCTTTCCTGCATAATCTTATTGATCGATTCAAGGGAAAGCTGCAATGCAACTATTATTTCCACTTGTCCATTATTGATGACAGGCTGTGCAATAAACGCGCACGGTTCATTATTGCTCGGCGCATAGGGTGCAAAATCGATTAATCCGAATTGCTTGGTATCAGCTACCTGCTTAACAAGTTTACCCAGATTGGAACTGCTGTATTTGCCGGTCAGAAGGTTGGTCTGATAATCAGCTTCCTTTGCGGCTGTATAAAATGCATAGCCATCAGGATTAAAAAGAAACAGATCATAATACCCGTACATTTCCTGATATTTCACATAAAATTCATTTCCGTTCGCATCAACGGGGCTAAAGGCTTCTGCCACATCAATTTCAGATATCATAGCCCAGGAAACGCCATTTCCAAGATCGACCCTGTCCCACGCAGACAATACCGGGTTGTTATTGTAATCCATAATAACTTTTTGATTACTATTCCCTTTAAGTGCTTCCCGAACGGCCTCTGTATCGGTTTTGGTGTTGTTTTTAAATGAAGCTTCAACGGAATGACCTTGCGGATCAAGAAAAGAGTTGGAGCGCATCAGACCATCCTGGCCGACCAGATAAGTTTCACCGGTTTTTCCCATGCCGTCACGCAGCATCATGATTTTATTGATTTGATCCAGAGGGATTTGAAATGCGACATATCCTTTAAGCTTACCGGAATAATCACGCATTTGGGCCATCATAAATCCGGCAGGTGCGCCGGCGGAAGGAGAATAGGGCTCAAGATCCGCAAAAGCGATCTCATCTTTTCCCATCGATTTTGCACGGGTGAATGCTTTTCCAATACCCTGGTTCCTAAGCTCACTTTCAGGAATGACCATACCCAGATCAGATTCACGGGTGACTGTGTAGACGATATCTCCATCGGTGTGAATCAGAAAAATATCATACCATCCGTTATCTTCCATGACATCTTTAAGCCTGCGATCATATTTTTGTGCCAATGCTTTCCAGGTAGGGGAGTTAATGCTGTCGCCGCCATTTTCGAATGCCTTATTCAACTCAAGCATGGCTGTCTGTATGTACGGGTCATCCTTTAATCCGTGAAGTGACGCTTTCATACTTGCCATATAATCATTAAGCTGAGATTTTTTTATTTCCTGGATAGCCTCAAGTTTTGCAAAAGCTTCCTGCCTTAAAGTGCTTACGGTTTCAACAAGAACACCCATATCCCCTTCACGCTCCTGAAAAAAACTTTCGATCTGCGCTTTTTTGATTCCTCTTACAGACGTCAACTGCTCAAATTTGCCACTTATGAATGAATCCCGGGCAGTTTTTACCGCCATGGTGCTCATAATAACAAACGGTACGATTGCCGCCAGGGAAAACAAAACCGTGTTTAATGCCATTTTTTTTCCAACTGTTAAAGCCATGTCTTTCTCCTTAATTATATTAGATACTATTTATTAAGCTACTTCTCCAAGCTGGTTTAATTCCTGCTGGTTAAGAACCTTGTCAATATCGAGGAGGATCTTAACGCCACCCTCCATCTTGGCCATGCCAAGAATATATTCTGTATTTAACTTTGTACCGAAAGTAGGTGTATCCTCAGTATCTTCTTCTTTGATGTTCAATACTTCCGATACGGAATCGACCACGATCCCTATCTGAATCGTCCCTGTACCTGCTTCGATCTCTACAACAATGATACAGGTTCGTTCAGTGTATTCCATGGCCTCCATGTTGAATCTCAATCTCAAATCCATTACCGGAATCACCTTGCCTCTTAAATTGATAACCCCTTTCACAAAATCCGGAGTCTGGGGCACGGTTGTGATCGCCATCATTCCTATGATCTCTTTAATCTTCAGAATGCCAATGCCATACTCCTCATTATTCAATGTGAATGTAAGGTATTTACCTTCCCTTTCGGTTATCACTTTTACAGCCTGGTTCATTGTTTCTGTTACATCTGCCATCTGCCCCTCCTTTTTTGTTTATTGAATATTATAAATAAGGCTATTAATCCGACTATATTTTCACCTTGCCCCTTTCTATGGCATTGTCTGAATCATTTTGGTCCGTCACGTCCAAAATTCATATTGTCTGTTTCGCAATTAAAACCCTTTCTTCTGGCTACATGATCAAGAATTGCCTGAAAGACTTTCCTGCTGAAAGGTTTAATCAGAATACAGATAACCCGTTGCTCTCTGATTCTTAATTCATCAGACCGGGTTATCCTACCGGTAATTGCGACAATACTAAGCTCAGGACATAATACTTTTGCTTTCCCTATAAGTTCAATCCCGTCTCCATCAGGAAGATTTACGTCTATGAATGCCAGATCAAAATTACCCTGGGAAAGTTTCAAGAGGGCGTCATCACAGCGCCCTGATATGTCGGCCGAATGACCTGAGCTTTCTGTTAAATGCAACAGTTTTTTTTTAATCGCATCATTATCATCATTAATTACAAGTACAGACAGGGGGTTTTTATTCATGGTGAAATCACCTTTCTTTTTATTTTAAATATAGGGTAATTACACTTCTGTATTTCAAGGACCATACCAAGTGGGCAGTATTTTGATAATAGGCTGGTTTTATTATATATAACCGCTTACTAAGGAGCTATAATGGGAAAAGACAATTCAGGTCATTTTTGACCTAAAAAGTTGTTAATAGGAATGTTAACCGCTGGAATAATTAGAAAATTAATAAATAGGTCATTTTGACCGAGCAATCGGTATTAATGACTTAATTTGAGGTTTTTTTTGTTATCCCGTACTGTTTCATCTTTCTGTATAAAGTTTTGGGAGCCATTGACAGAGCTTCTGCAGTTTTTCCCCGATGCCAGTTCATTTTTTGAAAAGTTGTTCTAAGAATCTTTTCTTCTACTTCTTCAAGAATATCACTCATTGTTCTGTTTTGCGACACTGTATCAACGCCATGTAAAAAATCTTCATGAACGTTTTCTGTTTCTTCTGTGGATAAACCCATAAAATCAAGTTTTTTCAAAGTTATAAATCGGTGGATAGTGTTCTGTAATTCTCTGACATTGCCAGGCCAGAGATAGCCTTCCAAAGCTTTTTTTACAGCTGGCGTAACTGGAGGAATCTGGTCTGGTTCATATTGCTTTAAAAAGTGATCGATGAGTAAGACTATATCTTCTTTTCTCTCACGAAGTGGTGGTATTTGAATTGGTATAATATGAATTCTATAGAGAAAGTCCTGACGCATCTCTCCCTTTGCTACCTGAATTTTCAAGTCACGGTTGGTTGCGGCAATAATCCGGACATCAGGTTTTTTTAATCCTGCCCCCCCAATTGGTGTGAATCCCCCGCCTTCAATAGCACGCAAAAGTTTAATCTGCATACTCAAAGGAATCTCACCTATTTCATCGAGAAAAAGCGTTCCTCCATCTGCAATATCAAGATATCCGGGCTTATCCACTGTTGCACCGGTAAAGGCACCTTTTTTGTAACCAAAGAATTCACTTTCGATTAGGTTCTCCGGGATAGCGCCACAATTCATATAAACAAGGGGCTTGTTTTTCCTGTCGCTAAGATCATGAATTGCCTTGGCAACCAGTTCCTTGCCAGTGCCCGACTCACCATAAATGATAACATTTGCATCTGTTGCAGCAGCATTGATAATTGTGCCATAAACCTCTTGCATCGGCTCACTTTTTCCAATTATATCACCAAGTCGGAAGCGGTCTGTCAGCGAATCTTTAAGCCTTATATTCTCCTTGCGAAGATATTCTTCCTGTTCCTTAAGGTTTAAAAGGGCTTTTTGTCTTTCTGTTATGTCGTAGAGGAAAGTCTGCCGCTCTATAACCAGCCCATTACCATCATAACTCGGTACCTGAATCATGTTGTACCAGCGGTGATCTTTCTCATTGTATATTTCATGTCCGGAAAAAATATCACTATATTGAATATCATCAGGACAATGAGGACACCTGCTCTCATTCCCATAAATTGTCCGGTGGCAAAGTGTATCCTTGGAGTCCTGCCCGACATAGGCTTCCAGAGCCGGATTCATATAGGTTATCTGAAAGTTCTGATCACAGGTAAAAATAAATCCGGGAAAATTCTCAATCAAGGTGCTGAGCTTTCTCTCAAGTCCTGTTTGATAAGCCTTAACTTCTTTTATCAATCGGGATTTATCCAGAGCCTGACCTACTGCATGCAGGATGACCTTGTAATTATCGATCGGTTTTGAGTAGTAGTTCCAGGCCCCAAGGCGCAATGCCTGAATAACGTCAGCCTTTTCCCCCTCCCCTGAGATGACGATGATAGGTGTATCCGGGGATTCTTTGGTGACAATATCAAGCACAGCAAAACCATCTACTTTTGGCATCCTGAGGTCGGCCATAATAATGTCCGGCTTATGGGTTTGGAATAGTTCTAATCCCTGTTCACCATCTTCTGCCAGATATACAGTAAAATCATTCTCCTTAAAAAAACCACCGACCATCTTTAAAATAGCCGGGTCATCATCCATAATGAGAAGGGTTGTCTCAGATGGTATTGCTTTGCCCATGATTTAAAACTCCTCTGACTGTTTTTATCAGTTCCCTCATTTTTAATGGTTTTTCAACATATGACTTAATCCCCATCGACAATGCCTGTTCCCTATCAACCAGTTCGCTGTAACCTGTAGTTAAAATAATCGGTATATCCGGCCTTATTTCCATAATTTCCCGTGCAAGCCGAATGCCTGTCATATCGGGCATTGTCATATCTGTAATGATCAGATCGCATTGTTTCGGTTGTTCCTCAAAAGCCTGCAAAGCTTCTGTGGCCTTTCCAAATACAGTAACCACATAACCATAGTCGCTTAGAATTTCCCTGATCATGTTAAGAATTCTCTCTTCATCTTCCACAACCATGATTCTCTCGTTCCCACCGACTAAAGGCTCATTCTCCTCCTCCAGAGGTAAAGCATCCACTTTTGTATCAGCAACAGGTAAATAGACATCAAATGTCGTTCCTATACCTGATTCACTATAAACCTGAATGAAACCATTATGTTTTTTGACGATTCCATGTACGACAGAAAGTCCCAGCCCTGTCCCTCCACCTACTTCTTTTGTGGTGAAATAAGGTTCAAATATACTCTCCAAATTCTGTTTTTCTATGCCATGCCCCGTATCAGCAATTTTCAACTGCAGATAATTGCCCGGAGTGATCTGCAGTTCCGGATTAAGATCAACTTCTGCGAGTTCAACATCTTGCAAGGATACATTTAAAATTCCGCCGTTCATGCGAATGGCATGGTAAGCATTCGTACACAAGTTCATAACAATCTGGTGCATTTGGGTTGGATCAGCCAGCACTTTTTTATCTGTAATTATTTCCTGTTTAATTTCAATCGTGCTTGGAATCGTTGCACGCAATAATTTGACAGCCTCTTTTACAACAAGTGAAATAGTCAGCGGTTTTTTCTCCGTGTCGGTTTTTCTGCTAAACGTGAGTATCTGTCGAACAAGATTCCTGGCTCTTTCAGCAGCCATCAGTATTTCATTCAAATCCTCTTTTAATTTTAAAGGTTGGGCAATGTGCCCCAGAGCAAATTCAGTGTAACCAAATATCGGCGAAAGAATGTTGTTAAAATCATGGGCAATTCCACCTGCCAAGGTTCCAATAGCCTCAATTTTTTGGGCCTGGCGCAGTTGACTTTCCAGTCGTTCTTTCTCCAACTCCGCTTCTTTCAACTGCGTTATATCCTGGGTTGTTCCGATCGAACGGATCGGGTTTCCAGCCTCATCATATTCGGTTCTGCACCTTTCATGAAGATATTTCAATTGTCCAGTCTGAGTGATAATTCGATGAATCAAATCATACGGTTTATTATTTTTTACAGAGTCTGAATAGCTCTGATTTACAAAGGCCCTATCATCCGGATGAATTATTTCCAGAAAAGCCTCGTAGGATGCCCCAAAAGCTTCCTGGCTTATTCCAAAAATATTGTACGCTTCATCAGACCATATGAGTTCATTGTTAATCAGATTTAGTTTCCAATGGCCAATTTGTGCGATTTTCTGGGCTTCTTTGTGCAATGCCTCACTTTTAAGTATTGCTTCCCCGGCAGCTTTTCTATCTGAGATGTCACGTGCTACAAAAATAAAAACCTCCTTGCCTGCTATTAATGACTTCTTAAGAGTAATTTCCACAAAAAAAATATTCCCGTTTTTTTTCCGAAGTTGCCACTCAAATACCTGTGGGCCTCCTTTATTTGTCTGCCTGAATATATTCATTAACTCTTTTCGGGAATACGGAGTGCTCCCCTGGCTCAAATCACCGGCCTGAAGTTTTAACATTTCTTCGCGGGAATAACCGGTTATGCTAACGGCTGCCTGATTAACATCAATGATACGGCTTGACCTGACATCATATATGACAATCGCCTCGTTTGCGGCATTATAAATCTCCTGATACTTATTCTCAGCATGATGAAGATCTTTTTCAATATGTTGCTGCAGTCTCCTCAGAGCCAGATGTGTATTCACCCTAACCAGAACCTCCGCCTCATGAAAAGGTTTGGTTATGTAATCGATCCCACCAACCTGAAATGCCTTGATTTTGTCTTCCGTATCGGCAAGGCTGCTAATAAAAATGACAGGGATGTTACACAACAACTTATCCGCTTTCATTTTTTTGCATACCTCAAAACCGTCAATTTTTGGCATACGAATATCAAGCAGAACAAGATCCGGCTGCCGACGTTTCATCGTATCCAGGGCCATCGTACCATTGGATGCCGGCCATACCTCATGGCCTTGTGTCGTAAGAATTTTAGACAAAAGGCGCAGATTTTCCGGCAGGTCGTCAACAATGAGAATATTGCCCCGCTCATGAAAGTCACAGAACGGTGTGCCTTTTTCAACCATGATCTACTCCTTTTACTTTGATGGTCATATTAATTTTCTCAATAATCTCTTCAAACTTAAATTGGTCGATTAAGTTCTGCAATGTTGCGGCCACAGAACTATCAGAAGAATTGATCTGATTAATAATGTCATTTGTCTGTTTCATATTGAGATCAAGAAGTGCAGACTTAAGTTGATCGAGTAATTGTTGCGGCAGTTTAGATAATATTTCTGTTCTTAGTGCCTCCTCAGGGTGAACCGATGCCGTATTTTTTATAGCAGGCTCCTCATAGATAAACTGCACGCCAAGGTATTTGGTAAGGGCTTCGTAAATCTCTGTATCCCTGAATGGTTTTATGATTAAAGCATCGCAACCGGCCTCCAAAATTTCCTGACGTTCTTCCTCAAAGGCAGAAGCGGTCAGAGCGATTATTCGGGTGCTGTTTTCCGGTGGAGTTTCTTTTTCCAAATACTTAATTTTTCTCGTCGCCATATAACCGTCCATCACCGGCATCCTCATGTCCATAAAGATGAGGTCAGGGTGCCATTTCTGATACACCTCAACACCTTCCTTACCGTTCATCGCTTCGCGAACTTCACCACCGACAATCATAAGCAAATTTCTTAATAAAATACGGTTATCATTACTATCTTCGACTATGAGAATCCTATATTGCGGTTGATTAGGGGCTATACCAATCACACGGTTCAAAGAGGGCACTGTCTCAAAAGGCTCAGCTTTATTGAATTCAATAGGAATCTCAACCCTGAAGATCGACCCCTTGCCTATCTCGCTTTTGACATCAATTGTTCCACCCATCAAATAAATGAGCTGCTTACTGATGAATAGCCCCAACCCGGTACCTTCACGTTGGCATTCACGTTGGTCGACCTGTGTAAATGGCTCAAAAACTTTTTCCGAATCGTTCATAGAGATACCAACACCCGTATCCTCTACTTCAAAACAAATCGTATTCCCCTGCACTACTGTACTACTCTCTACACGAAGGGTAATGTTTCCCCGGTCAGTAAACTTTATGGCATTGCCGAGCAGGTTAATCAACACCTGGCGTAATTTACCTTCATCAACGTTGATATCCTTCTGAATAAGATATCGGTCACTTTCCAGATTAAAGTCGAGACCATTTTTCCTGGACTCATTTTCAAACATTTCAACAATGCCTTGAAGAAAAAAAGGGAAATCAACACTGACAGGTACAAGCGTAAGTTGACCTGCTTCAATTCTGCTGATATCGAGAATATCATTAATAAGCCCCAGGAGATGCTCACCGCTGCGATGGATAATACCAATTTCCTGGTTGTGTTTTTTTGACATGTCAGAATTTTTACCCAATAAATTGGCAAAACCAAGAATAGCATTTAAAGGCGTTCGAAGTTCATGGCTCATGTTGGCAATAAATCGACTTTTGGCACGGTTTGATTTTTCTGCGGCTTCTTTGGCATTCTGCAAGGCTTTTTGTGTATTGTCCCGTTCAAGAACTATACCAAGAAGCTCGGCAATAGCGTTTATCAGGTTCCGTTCCTCTTTCAGGAATGGTCCCTCATTGATTACCTGCCTTTCTTCTGTATAGAATACCTCAATACTACAGATCTTTTGATCACCGGCAAATATTTTCTGCACCAACATCCAGGTTGATTCAGTAAAATTGGGGGAATAATAGGTACGATCATCCAATTTAATTCTGGCACAGGTTATATCCGGATATTGCCAGGAGGGTGGAATAAGATCAACTGTACTCTGAAATATTTCGCCGAGTGATATACCTTTTTTCTCGATCAGCTTTGAGATATCCAGAAGGCAATTCAACTCTTTAACTCTTTCGTCTAATTCACGGGTCCTTTGGTCAACTAATTCCTCTAAATGGTCTCGATATTTTTTCAGCTCAAGCTCAACTCTTTTCATTTCTGTAATGTCGGTTATCACTGCAAAAGAGCCATTATAATTGCCATCCTCATCAAAAATTGGGGTTGGTGATATCGATGTTGCTATCCTGTTACCATCTTTTTTCAACAAGACAAGTTCATAAGAGTCTCTCTTGACTTCACTTCGTTTGTTCAACTGCTCTCTTAAAACATATAAACTTTCTTCATCGACAAGGTTCGTAATCGATCGTCCAATTAGTTCATTTTCCAAATATCCCAGCATCTTACCGAACCTATCATTGACATAGATGAATAAAGAGTTATCATCAACTACTCCGATACCATCATTCATAGTTTCAACAAGTCGCCGATACTGTTGCTCACTTTCCTTTAATTTATGAGTCGCATTGCATAGTTTTTTTATCATTGCATTGAATGCATCTTCCAGGATTTTCAATTCTGTCTTTTCTTTAACTTGGATATCGACCTGGTAATACTCTAAAGCCTCTACATCTATCGCTTCGGTCACTTCTGTTAATTTCATCAAAGGGCGGCTTAAGAGTCTCTTAATAACCCAGAAAAAAATAACCCACAAAGCAATTGTCTTAATTATGGCATTGATAATAATAAGTACAAACCCATATCCAACTCTTTGAAACACAACTGAAAATGAAGAATAAATTGTCACATAGCCGACGTTATACGTCTTCCTGGATTCTTCGCTATGATACATGATAGGAAACTTTCTTTTATATAATCGACTAATTATTCCTTTCTCACCGTTTGCCTGGTTGCCAGTTTGACCAATGCGAGTAACCTCTTCTCCTTTTTCATTTTCAATTCTAATTCCAGTAATTGTTGGAATTTTGACCAAACCGTTAATTACAGATTCTACACCCTCCACATTATATTCCCAAATGGGGCTCGCCAGGCTATATTCGAATGTCTTGTAGAACAAACCGATTTCATCATTTACTGTTATTTTTGTGTCATGATACTCCGCTATCATATGCACAAGTGTAACAATGAGAGCAATGAGTAAATAAATCCCCATAACAACTTTTAACATTTGCGACGCAATTGAATTTTTTAGATGAATAGATTTGCCCTGCCCCATTCTATCTCCTTATATTTAACCCCTCACGGGAAATGGGTAAGTGTTGAAAAATGACGATACAATAATCATTCAGGCGTTTTGAGATTAATTTTCGTCCTTCCATCAAAACCCAACTCTTCAAAACTGCTTTCCCAGTGTTTTCTAACCATATAATTGATTAAACCTGTATTTTTCGCAGCCTTTAAAGCGATTTCTAACTTGTCTTTGTATTTAGCGGCTCCTTTGCTGAGATAAAAATGATAATCTCTATCATATATGAACATTAAACGTTTCTCGAGTTCTATACCCATAGAAGAATATTCTGCCAACTCTCCTCTTGCTTCATTAAAACCGGTCGCGTAATAATCGATTCCTCTGTTTCTTCCGGCAACCATTTTAAACAGTCTCCTATGATCTCCCTTGTGCTTATAAGATCTGAGATTATTCAACTCCCAGACTCTGGTACCAAACCATTTTGCACCTGATCCATTGACTTTATTTAGTTTCCTAAAATCATCCAGATTCTTCACGCCCGCATATATTGGTCCATCTCCCATAGGAATCAGGAGCACCCGGTGGCCTATCAGTCCGTTAGTTAAACCTACATTAACAGAAGAGTATTTTCTGTTTCTTTCTTCGCTTTCCACCATATAAAAAATAATTGGTTCATCAGTGTCCAACAAATACTTTGCGCGATTACCAGAAATTTTCAGAATTTCAAATTCAGCCTTGAAACCAGCATCTATAAGAGCTTTATTCAACAGTTCGTAATAAAACTTAGAATGAATCTCAACAATTGGAGTCTTTAATTTGATAACTTCGTCACTATATCCAGCGCCTGTAAACAAACAAAAGATTGAGTAGGCAAAAACCATAAAGAAAGTGATATTTCTCATAACGCCTCCTATTTCGTTTCTCTTTAAAGAAAATGCAGTATGATAATCGAAAACTGGCTTTGGTGGGGCCATTCAAACTGTATGTTAACTGTTTCTTTGAGTTTGACAATATAATGTTTCGACGATAATTAAAGGGTAAAGCAATATACAATAAGTATAATGACGATACTCTTCACAATTTTTTTTGGAATAAGTTTTTCAATATCAATGGAACTTTTTACGATACCATCAATGATGAAGTATATAGATATTGAGTCGCGACTACGAAAATATATGTGCATTAATATGCTTCAATCAGATAATTATGAAGAAAAACCAGTGTCATGTCAAGTTTATAGGCCTTTAAACTATGAAAAAAGGTGTTCTATCTGCTTTAAATATCATAAAATTATGCCATTTTGACTAATTCCCCGGTAGTGCTGATTTAGTCAGCCTTTTCATAATTATCTTAATAGATAAATCGGTTATCTACAAATCTATTCGGTCAAATATGACCGAACTGTCTTTTTGAAAAGCACTATAGTTGAATGGAAAGTGTGACATAAAATTGGGACGGCCCATAAGAAACCTAAATAATCTCTGGATAATATTCGTAAAAAACTATATAACACATACAATATGGTAAGACTATATGTATGAAATACATATCTTACTGAAACGATTAAATATTTTTTTGGAGAGACTTTTGTCAAGAAAATTCGGCCGTGTAGTTCGCAGGCAAAACTTTAAACATCTCAGCAACTTTAGCCCCCTATCCTGGTTGAAGTACGTTCTCTGCCTGATTTTATTCTTTGCCCTAACCATCGCCAATATCGCTACATGGGCTTCGTCAGATACTGACATCGGCTGTGAATTATTTCAGGCTCCATGCACTCTTTTATTCGGCAGTGACAATCAAGCGTTCACTTCTCTTTCGAATATGTCAATTCCGGAGTGTTTTGAATCGTGTCATCCTGAAATACAAAACTCTTTATTCCCTCAGATTTCTGCGGTCACGCAAGAATCAGCTCCGATTACTTGTAAATGCACCAAAAGCTCCGGAGGAGATTCTTCAACATACAGACATAGGCTAAGGCTAAATAAGCCACTTCGACATCTTGTTTGCACCACATTGCCATTACCGTTTCAGAATACCTGTCTTGAAACCGCAACTTTGTGCAAACTGACTAAATACCCAATGCCCCCGGATCATCTTAAATCCCTTTCCACAATTGTGATTATCGTTTGATTAATCATATTGCCGGACGTTGACTGCTGAATAATATCTAATGCCGTTACTTCAAGATTCTGTATAGATTTATACTCGAAGTAAAGAGCATTATGCGAATACTATTGACGCCGTCAAACAGTACCGTTTATCCCACAATTACATTATTAAACTGGTTTTATGGTAAAACCAGATTGATCTTACTTCAATTAATGGAGACAAAAATGACTAAAATTTTTTTTATTGCACAATTATATTTACTTCTCTTTCTGGTTTCAGCAGTTGGCACACTTCAGGCCTCAACTCAAACCGTACCAGTTGATCTGACAAAAGACCCCGGGTACCAGGCATTAACAAGTGCAGTTAAATCCAATAAATTTCTCATGGTAAATCTATACTCAGAAAAGCCTGCAAAAGAACTTGAAAAAGCCTGTTCGGATGTTCATAGCATTCTTTCAGACAACCTTGAAACTGTGAATATCGATGTGAAAAATCCCGGCTCTAAATTTCTGGTTGAGAAATTCAATCTTCGATATGCACCACTACCGATTGTTATAATAGTTGCACCCAACGGAGTTATTTCCGGTTCATTTAAATCTGAATTTTCATCAAAACAGGTTAAAGCAACATTTCATACACCCAAAACCCTGGAGTGTCTTTTGGTGTTTCAGGAACGTAAGTTATTATTTATTAGCGTTCAGGGTAAAACAACATCTGATAATAAAGAATCTCTGGGTAGCATCAGAAAATTTGAAAAAGAAAACCCCCTTTACCGGGTTGGAAAGCTGGTTGTTCTTGATCCAAAAGACAACAACGAAACCAGCTTGTTAAAACGGCTACGAATTCAACCTGATATTAAGCAAGCCCAAACATTCCTGATGGCACCTCCGGGTCGTATAATAGGACAATGGGCGGGGGCTACAGATCCAGGTAAATTTGTAGCAAGGTTAAAGTCATTGTCAAAATCATGTTCAACACCTTCATGTGTTGACCCTACATGCAAGTAATTTGGAAAACTAATATATAGGACCTTTTCCTTAGCCATTTAAATACTTTTTACGAGAGCATCAATAATTTAAGTTTAAAATATTGATGAAAATATACTAACTGTTAGAGGAATATTATAATGACCTTTTTTTTCTTGATTCGACAAGAAATGCTTGAACGAAAACAGCAATTGATGACAAGCTTTCTTACTATTCTGTTAGGCGTTGCAGCCATTGTTTCAATCAACAGTATAACCAGCAGCTCACAGGCTGCTATTAAAATTGAGCTTGAACGGCTTGGGGCTAATGTTCTTATCCTCCCTAAGGCTGCGACGGTCCAAAATTATTATTCAGCCGATATAGATTCCGGAGAACTCCCGGAGGCATATGTTGCCAAACTTTCTAATAGCGGAATTCACGGAATGGACAATCTGTCCCCAAAACTATCGACAAAATTTGATGCCGGGGGGCAATCATTTATCCTCACAGGGATCCTTCCAAAAAATGAGATACGAAGTAAAGCTCTATGGCAGGGAGCAAGTCTTTTTGCACCCGAAGCCTTATCCTCCGAAGCCTGTGCTATGCCAAGCGAGGAAACCGGTGATAAACTTCTTACATCCAAGAGAATGGTAGATACACTTGCAAAAAATCAAATATTTGTAGGTAGCGAAGTTGCCTCTCTTTTAGAGCTTTCCAAGGGCAAAAATCTAACTATCCTGGAAAGTAATTTTGTTGTAGCTGCTGTTTTGCCACCATCTGGAACCGTTGATGACTCCCGTGTATTTGCTCATTTACACACGGTTCAGCAACTACTCGGCAAACCAGGTAAGATTAATGTAATCGAAGTTATCGGTTGTTGTCAGAAAATTTTTGATGGACTTGTCCCAAAGATTAACGCTCTGCTGCCTGATGCCAAAGTAATGACAATAGGCCATGTAGCTGAAACCCAATTAAAAACCAATAAGATGATGGGAAATATTTCATGGGTATTTTTCGTGTTGATTATTCTGGTTGGAGGAACCGGGATTGCCAACTTTATGTATGGCAATGTGAATGACAGAAAAAAAGAGATCGGAACACTTATGGCTCTTGGCTCCGGTTCTATATTTGTGATTAAACTCTTTTTTGCAAAAGCATTTATTCTGGGACT
>PJEL010001030.1_pt1 | contig 29976 bp, 26 predicted proteins | sample 1853271 | NCBI WGS metagenome assembly PJEL01 (sample SAMN08108733, study PRJNA415343) | Invertebrate metagenome, whole genome shotgun sequencing project. | host: Globobulimina | place: Sweden: Gullmar Fjord | collected 2015-08 | reverse complement strand
TACTCGTGAGCCCCCAGAAAAACAGCCAAAAGAAGAGGGCGATAATGTACGACAGAATTTGGCTTGACCAAATGGTGGATGCCAATATCCCAAACGCCAGGTACAAACTGCCGACGGAAATGAGCCCGAGATAACCGGTGACGATCGGGCCATAGTCAGGAGCAGCATACCACTCCAGTAGTACCACAAAAATCACGGTTGGTGAGAGCATCGCTACGAAGAAACCCATCGCACCTAACCATTTGCCGAGGATAACTTCCCAATCAGCGACTGGGCAGGTCATGAGCGATTCCAGTGTCCCTTGTCGGAGTTCTTCTGAAATCAATCGCATTGAAATGGCGGGCGCGATAAAGAGGATGAGAAAGACTGACATCTCGAAGAAGCCACGCATGCTCGCGGGTTGACCGGATTGGAAGGTACTCAGGCTGAACATTGCGCCGCTGATGGCAAAGAACAACGCACCGACCACGTATCCAATCGGGGTGGCGAAGAAGTTCAGCAATTCACGTTTGGCTATTGCGATTGGTCGGTTCACGCTTTCGCCCCCTTCGTGGTTGCTGCAGCAGGTAGTGAGGAATTGGAAGTATCGGATTCTGAATCACCGTTAGATTGATTGTCCGCTTGATCTTCGCCGACCACAATACGGACAAAGAGCTGTTCCAGCGAACCCTGCTCACGTGAGAGTTCGCGGCAGTGCGCACCCCGATCATGGATAAGCTGGCCAAGCGTTTCACGCAAATCAGCCACGCCTGTCTTGGCAGTGATGCGATAATGGGACCAACCCTCGGGCATGGATTCACCAGTGACATTGTCCACGCCATCAACATTTTGAAATTCGAGTTTGTGCTTTTCTTTCGCGCCTTCGCTTGAATCAATCCAACGTACTTCGAGTGAGTAGTACCCTCGTTCCATTGCAGATTGACGGAGTGCATCCACAGATCCATCTACTTGAATTTCTCCCTGGGCCAAGATGAGAATGCGGTCGACCGTGCGCTCCACTTCGGGCAGGATGTGGCTGGAGATAATCATGGTGTGATCCCCCGCCAGTTCACGAATGAGTTTGCGGGTCTCACGGATCTGTACCGGATCGAGGCCTGAGGTGGGCTCATCTAATACCAAGACCGGGGGATTGTGCAACAACGTTGCGGCCAACCCGACCCGTTGGCGGTAGCCCTTGCTGAGGTGGCCAATCTGTCGGCGGCGCATTTCGGTAAGCCAACATCGCTCGATCACACGACCAATTGCAGTCAATCGTTCGCGGCGGGGAATCCCGAACATCTGAGCACGGAATTGTAAGAACTCTTCCACCCGCATTTCGGTGTACAGCGGGTTGGCTTCGGGCAAATAGCCTAGCCGACGACGGACATCGCAGGATTGGGAAAGGCTGTTGAACCCATCCACCATAACATGTCCGCAAGTGGGGGGCAGGTAGCCTGTGATCATTCGGATGGTCGTGGTCTTCCCGGCTCCATTCGGGCCGAGCAATCCAACGACTTGCCCATCCGGGATTTCCAGATTGAGATTGTTGACCGCTCGAAACGAACCGAAGTCCCGAGTGAGCGAATGCAGCGTGATCATACGATTGCGGACTCCTGTGGCGGATGGCCTACGAGATTGTGATTCCACCAAAAATGCTCAGCTTGGATCTCGAAACAGCCCCGACATTCTAGCCGCCTGCTCGCATTCATTGTATTCAGAAGTACAAGAGTCGAACCAAAGGACGTAGTGAGGCGAATAAACAAGAGAAGATTCGATGTGAATCAACGATGATTGTCTCAGGGCAGTTCCCAAATTGGGGGTTGCTGCCCGTATTCTCAGATATCGTTAAGTCTGAACGCAAGGTCGGGCGATAGTATCCTCATCGCCCATTTGTCCAAGAGGGCGATTGAGACGGCAATCCTCAGATACGAAATGGACTGCCTAGAGTTTCACAGATGGAGGCAGGGGCGGGTATTGGACATAATATTGAGTGGTCAAATGGCAGCGATTGTACCAAAGACCATTTGCGGGTAGTGTGTATGTCGGTAGTACTGGCGAGTTGACACGACGGAGTACGCCAATCGAAAACGCGGCACAGGCCAAACAGAACGAGAGGTCGAATCCACGCCTTCTCATTGTCCAAGATGCGATAGAGGCACACTCAGCGCTTGCGCGATGTCTCTCCGAGCACTTTGATCTCATCTTTCCGGGCGATGCAGGGCCGGCGGCAGGTGGTGAAGTGGGTTCGTCAGAACTGGTTTTGACACGTGTCGAGCCGGGTGATGGACAAGCGTCGATCAGGGCTGAAGCACTCGCCTCAACCATTTCCAATCTCCCCGCCTTGGAAGACATTCTCCATGCTGCCCGAGCATTACGACATGCCGGCCAGGCAGTTTGTCTGTACAGTTACGATGGCGATCTGATTTGGGGGAACACCAACTACCTCGGTCTGCCTGAAAACGTAAAATCGAAAATGGCGAGCGCCTGTATCGAGTCCGCCCTCGCCTTTGAGGCTACCAACCGACCAACCTCGATGAAGGACAGCCAACATTTTGAATGTGATGTCGAGGGTGACGAAACGAGCTATGAGATGATCGTGTCTCCCGCGATCAACCCGGAAGGCGAAGAGGACAAACAAAAACAAGTGGTCGGCCTCGTCTGGGACAACTCCAGACAAAAGAAACTCCAACGCAAAATCGACGCGATTGATTCCGCGGGCAGCGAGCTCGTTCGAATCGAATCGGAGACTGTTGCTTCACTCAACACCGCAGAGCGGTTGGGTCTGCTCGAAGACAACATCATCCGATACACCCGCGACCTTCTGCACTTTGATCATTTCAATGTATACATCCTGGAAGAATCAACCAATCGCCTCGTTCCCGTCATGATGGTGGGAATGCCCGCTGAAGTGGCATTCTACGAGTTGTACGCTTCGAGCGAAGGGAGCGGGATCTCAGGTGAAGTCGCAGCTACCGCGCAGAGCTGTATCTGCGATGATGTTACTGCCGACAAACGTTACTTGCAAGGGTTGGCTGGTGCGGGATCCTCGCTCTCTGTACCTTTACAATTGCATGATAAAATTGTGGGTGTTTTCAATGTCGAATCCAAGCAGAAAGGCGCGTTCTCCGAAGACGATCGACAGTTTGCAGAGATCTTTGGTCGATATGTCGCGCTGGCATTGAATATTCTCGATTTACTGGTCGTCGAGCGGTGCGCTACCAGCGGGACCGTGGCGGTCAATGTGATCGCAGAGATCAATCAACCCTTGAACGATATCACCACTGAAACACAAGTGCTGCGGGAGCGATTGCTCGCCGATCCTGAAACGACCCAATCACTTGATCGCATTCTCACCTTGGTTGACAATGTTCGAACCCGTGTGCGGGATGTTGCCCAAGGCCCACGAAACATTCTCGGCTTACAAGAGGAGTTGGATCGCAGTGAAGTTGATCCACTCTTTGAAGGGAGGCGAGTGCTCGTGGTCGACGATGAGGCAAATATCCGCAACACCATCGCTAACGTGCTTAGCAAACGTGGTGCACAAGTTACTGTGGCTGAAAACGGAGCGAGAGCCATTGACGTCCTTGAGGAGGCACCGAAAGGATCGATTGGCCTCGTACTCTCTGATATCAGTATGCCGGACCGCAATGGATATGAAGTATTTGCAAGTGCCCGGGAGTTGCACCCTGATGCGCCCGTTATTCTCATGACTGGCTTCGGTTACGATCCCCACCATTCCATCGTGCGTGCCAGCCAAGAAGGGTTGCAATGCGTGATTTTCAAACCCTTCCAAGTCGATCAGATGCTTGAAGAAGTCACCAATGCGCTTAGCGGTGAACCGTCCGCAGGCTCTTCACCCGGTCCTAGCAATGAATCTGATTGATTGGCAAGAGCACAAGAGATGTACCCATTCTTGTTTTCTCCTAGTTGTCAATTTTGAAGAGTCCTATCGCCCTCGTCGGCGAAGGCGATTAAGCGGATCAGTTTCAGTCGGCACGTGATCGAATTCAAACGGTCGCAGCATAGGATCGCGGTTCGGTCGCAACGCCACGCCGAGTACCATTCCCACCATGAAGAAATTGGCGACGAGGCTCGATCCGCCGTACGAAACGAAGGGCAAGGTCATGCCCGTGATCGGCAGCAAACCAATCGTCATTCCAATGTTTACGATGACTTGCGATAAGAGAATGGCCGCAAATCCCACGCACACCAATCGACCAAAGGAGTCACGGGTCAATCCTGCAACCAGCACCATCCCGAATGCCATCGCTGCATAGATGCAGATGAGTAAAGCCCCGCCGATAAACCCCCATCGATTTGCGACCACCGCAAAGATCATGTCATTGTGATCAAACGGCAATCGGTTGAAGCGCACAACGACACGGCTATGACTTTCCCCCAAACCTTGAAACCCACCAGAGCCAACCAGCGTTTGCGCTTTGAATGATTGGTAGTTGATTGAATCTGCCTGACGTTGATCGCCTTTGATTTGATTGATGAGTCCTTGAATGCGTTCAACCTGATGTTTTTCGAGGAGTGGGTAGGTCGGCGGATCTTGACCAGCGGCGGAGAGTGATATTGTCGCGATAATGATGCAGGTCGCTGCCCCCAAACCTCCGATTGAAAACAAATGCCAGAGTTTTGCTCCGGCAGCCATGAGAATCGCAAAGAGCGCGACCGGGAACAACAGCGTGGTGCCCAAATCGGGTTCCACCAAGATGAGAATAGAAGGCAAAAGAATGATCGCGAACGGCAACAGCAGCCCTAGTAATGATCGATAATTCTTTCGCAAACGTAGGTAATTGGCGAGAGCTAATACAAGTGCAATTTTGCCCAATTCGCTTGGCTGCAAATCTGTGAGATACAGGTTGATCCACCGTCGGGCGCCGTGACGTGGACGCACAATACTCTCAGGTACGATTGGTATCAGCAGAAAGATGAGCAGCAGTATGACCGCGCCCGCCATGGGATAACTGAGTCGTTGCCACCAACGAGGATGCGGGATGGCCGCCACAATCGCACCAACCAAAGCCACCATGAAAAAAGCCAGTTGGCGATTGTGATAGAAGGGCGCATCAATCGGCTCGGTGAGTCGAATCGCAGCCAATCCGATTAGAGAGAGGGCGATGGCAGCAATGACGGTGAGCCACGCAGGATTCCACCAACGCAACCCGATGTCAACGCTTGTCCGAGCGGCAGTGGTCAGATTCGTCGGATTTACCTGATGCCGATCTGACCAGCTCGACTGCGCACGGCTGGAACCAATACGTGGCGCAATTGGATCTGCGATCTTGGAATCGTCGGAGTTGCGGGGTGTATGGTCGCCGTTCATTGAGCCAAATATCCCTCATCCTTCAACGCTTGCATGACTTGGTTTGCAATTGTCCCCGCGCAACGGCTGCCCGATCCGCCCCATTCCACCAATACGGAGATGGCGTACTTCGGCTGAGCTTTGGTATTGGATTCCTCTCCTTCTGCCGCGCCCGCCAAACCGACAAACCACGAATGCGCGCCAATGCCCTTTGTACGCGTGACCAAGATGGGTTTGCCGTCCGCGCCTCGCCGCACCTCACCATGTTCATCCATGACAAAGAGTTTCATCGGCCAAGGCGAATGTTGAGCGGTCCCGGTCTTGCCCCACGTTGCAATGCTGTCAATGTTGAAGATGGGTTCAAATTCTGCTTCTGCAGGGTCGGGGTTGATATCAATCTGCCGCGCGCCACCGTGTTGCTGATTGTGAATCACATTGTAAATTCCGCGTAATGCGTGATCAATAGCCGGGCCATCCAATTCAAGATCTTCTCGTAGCCGTTCGCCTATCACATCAGGGCTAGGTTGTATGACAAGTGTGGGCTCAGTGTAATATCCACCACGGGCCAATGCAGAGTACGCATTGGCAGCATGGAGCGGCGTCCAAGCGACGGGACCTTGGCCAATTCCCATCATGACAACTGCTCCTCGATCGAGTTGATCCGGGCGACCAATCAAACCGGGCGATGTCGCTAAGCCAAGGTGAAACGATTGCCCAATTCCCCATTTGCGGTACCAGTTTGAGAGGCGCTGAGCGCCCAAGGTATCTGAAATGGTATAGAAATAGATGTTGCAACTGCGTCCAATTGCTTCGACCGGATCCAATGGGCCATGCGTCGCTAAGCCAAATCGTTGACGATAAATCCAGCAGCGGTAGTGTTCAGGATCATTGGGGAAGAAATGTCCATTGCATTCAACTACTTTGTCACTGGGCCACGCTCCCTCAGAGACCGCCCCGCAATACATGAGTGGTTTGACAATCGATCCGCAATTGTAGGATTTGTAAATTGCTCGGTTGATGAAGCGCGGTTGAATAAAGGTGTCCGGCGTCGCGCCAATCCCATCCGGCGAATCAAGCCCGATTTCATCCCACTCGGGTGGAGTATGTGAAACCAGCGCAAGGAGTTCGCCCGTTTCGATTTCTTGCACGACGACCGCTGCGGAAAGCGGTGTTCCTATGGGTAATTGAGATTCATGGCCGTGCCAAGGTTGTACACGGGTGAGGCCAATCTTTGGATCGAGCATTGCTTGGATTCGAGCTTGCAACTGAATGTCAATGGACAATTGCACATTGTCGCCGGGCTTGGGAGGGGTTCGCTCCTCATTCCCCGTTTCGAGATGCTCGATGATAAATCCACGTGATCCACGCAATGTATCTTCGAATGCACGTTCCATGCCGGTCGAGCCAACATGATCTCCTTCTTCATAGCCATCCAAATTGACGATTTTCCGATCTATTCGCAATGGATTGCGATCAATGTCCGCTTTATAAACTCGATCACGCATTGAACCCAAGATGAGTTGTCCAGGCTGATCAATGGTGACATCCAAGGGCTCCTCAAAACGCAAAGGTGATGGAAGCGATGAACGCGTAACGGCGATGGTCACATCACGCTGTGGGTAAGAACGTGTGCCGGCTGACTGAATAGTAATGGCAGGATCAGTCGTATTGATTCGTGGGCCATCGGCAGCAAAGCGATGAAAGAGCGCTTCCTTTGATGCATCAATTCGACGAACAATAACGTGAGCCTGCTCCTGCTCACGGATTGGCTTTTTGACATCGTCGATGGTCAGGTTGGCGCCGGGAAACTCCTGTCGCTCTTTCGTTAACCAAATGCCCCAAATGTGGTTGGCCATGCGTTCGACCCGTTGCTCGATCTCTGCTTGCTTTTGCACGATCTCGTCGAGCGGGGTGTCTGCCAATTGAGCGATCTTACCCCAGATGTCATCCACTTGGCGGTCATATCGGCTGCGGAATTGTGATTGCACCGTATCTGACCGTTCATCCCGATTCATATTGTCCCAACGTTTTCCCAGTGCTTTGCGAGCTTCCCGGGTGGCTTGGTTGGTTGCCCAATCTCCGTTGATAAGGCGGTAGTCAACCAAGACGTCGAAACAAGGCCGATCTTCCGCAATGATTCGGCCCTTGCGATCGAGGACCTTTCCTCGAAAAGTCGGGAGCAAACGGGTCTTAATGAGAACGCGTTCGGCATTAGAACGTAGTTCTTCGCCGTGCACGACAGTGAGGCGGTAGAGTTGGCCGGTGAGAATGAGAAGTATGAGCAGGAATCCGCTGCTCAATATGAGGAGCCGCCGAACAAACATACTGGTAATCAGCGCATTGGGATTCATATTTGACTCGGGGTTCTATACCCTACGAACAGGCATGATGTGATACCTTCTCCGGCAGGAGCATCCAAACGAATGCTCTCTATGCTGCTAATGTCGTCAATCGCCCAGCCATGCCTCCAACGCACGAGCAACTTCACTTGCTTCAGGTTTCCCCTCAAGCACGATTTGACCATCACTTGCCATGACGACGGGTATTCGAAAACGATACCGCCCAAAGAGATCGGCGTTGGTGGTAATGTCAATTTCCTCAAATATCACCGGCTGATTGCATGTTTTGCAATGACACACAATCATGGACTTGAGTCGATCGCAGAGGCTGCATTGTGCTTTGGTGTAGAATTGTAGTGACCGCGATGGGCGGGTCGCTGGACGGACAGGCTGTTGTGAATCAGGCGTGGGCATCCTACCACGGTAGGCGACGACATTTGGTATTTATTCAGTCATTGGTCATTGATGCGCGTGTACGTGATCTCCATCACCTGCTGATACGTACGCTCGGTCGGATCATAATGATTCATGGTGAATAACACGGTCTGATCGTCGACGACCTGCATCGTCGTGCGAGTCTTGAGATCTCCGCCCATCGGCCCAACGCGTTCAGCACTGCCTTCGAGCGTGATGGTGTCGCCCGCCTCGTTTAATGTGCCTTCCGTGTGGGTAACACCTGTTCCCATGGAATCTGCCCACGTGGCGATGTACTTGTTCGCAGCGTTATCAAATCCGAGAAGATCTCTGCCTTCAAAAGCCTGTCCCATCATATTCGTTTTGTAGGTACTCATGATGAATCGGCCGCCGAGCACCAATTCCACATCCCATGTGCCCGTTATCTCCATCGGGGCTGCGTTAGGGCTTTGCCAAGCTTTGGTTACATGGGTGTATTGGCCAGCGAGTTTTTTGAAGATGTCATGCGACGGGCCAGGTGCCGCCAGATTCATCCACCGCTGTTCGACGTCCTGCATCGAAGGTGGGATAGTCTCAACGTCTTGCCGCGGATCTTGCACATCGTTCTGAGTGACATCGTGCGTTTGCTGTTCCTGGTCGTGTTCAACGGGTGGCAATGTCGTTCGTTCTTGATTGTCAGGCGGTGATTGCCCGTCCAAGAGGTCGGCCTTGGAGAGGTACGCAGCGAACAACAAGCTTGCAGCACTGATCATCGCAATCCAGATTGTCTGTCGTCCAGAGCGGTTTCCACTACAGCAGCATCGTCTAAAAATCATCGCGAGCCTCCTCACCGGGGTAATGGGTGCACCCCGTCGTGCTTGAATATTCATCATCGCCTGACGGCAATCACTTGAATGATAGAGGCTTGGGTCGAGATAGCCTGTCCAAAGCGCACACAGGGTCGTCATGACATAGAAACGAAACGAGAAAGCCCCGCTGAACGACTTCAGCGGGGCCTTGTTGAATTTACGAAGCACGTTCAGTCAAATCATGCCATCATTTTCGCGTGTACACAATTTCCATATTCTGCATCCACTCGGGCATGCCGGGTTCCTTGAAGTACATAGAGAACGTGACTGACCCATCATCACTGAAAGCCGAAACGGATTTCATTTTGGTGATTCCTTCGCCGGTGAAGCTGGGGTATTCACCGAATGTGGTGATCGTGTCGCCAGCCTCATTCATGGTGCCGGAGTACATATAGAGTCCCGTGCCTGCGGTATCTGCCCACGCACCGTGGTACTTCTGCTTGACATTGTCGTATCCAAAGATGTCGCGGCCATAGAACGGTTCGCCCATCATGGTGCCTTTGAAATCCATCGCAACGTATCTGCCACCCAGGATCAATTCACTCTTGGAGGAACCATGTGAAACATCGGGGGGTGCGCCGGGCGTCATCCACATCTTGGTCGTCGTCGTGAATTCGCCCACCAATTTATCGAGTATCTCATGATGCGGCCCGGGCGTAGCCACCTTGGCCCATGCTTCCATCATGGCTTGCATCTCCGGGTCCATGCCTTCTCCCGTGTCTGGCTGCGCATTCACCGCAAATCCTGCAGTCATCATTGCTCCAGCTACAAACGCTGCCCCACTCAAGACCAATTGCCGCGTCACGTTCCACTTGTTCTTTGTCATGTCTAAGGCTCCTGATTGCTGACGGTTATAGAAACAAACAAGAATGAAGAATTATTATCCAACGACTGCCAACCGCTAAGGTCGGCAACCCACCGTTGGATACTAACCCTCCCGGACCGAAGGCGTTGGCAATGTCATCATTTCCATATCCGCCACCGGGAACTTGTGTATGGTATTTGTTAGGTATCCTCATGTCCAGTCGATGAGGCGAGAATCTGGAGGAGCCTGATCTGATTATGAGCCTCGGGTAGAGGTCGTAATCTGCATTTCAAGGCCCTCATCGGGGGTCAGATTGATCGACGTTTGGAACGGGGTGACCTACAACCACGCATGAGCTATGCAAAAGAAATATTTAACGAGTTAGGCCTTTCCAATCACCCCATGATCCTCGATCCAGCTAAAGCAGTCGAGGGGAAACATGTGGTTTCCTTTAATCCCGCCACCGGGGAACCGATCGCAGCGGTCCCATTGGCTACCGAAGCTGACTACGAAGCCGCGGTTCAACGTGCGTCTGATCGCTTCAAGACGTGGCGAATGGTGCCCGCACCGCAGCGCGGCGAGATCGTTCGCCAAATCGGCGAGGAAATGCGAAAATACAAGACCCCGTTGGGCGAGCTTGTCTCGCTCGAAATGGGCAAAATTCGCCAAGAGGGGTTGGGTGAAGTCCAGGAAGCAATCGACATCGCAGATTTCGCGGTCGGACTGTCCCGCCAGCTTTATGGCCTGACCATGCACTCGGAGCGGCCTGGCCACCGTATGTATGAACAGTACCATCCGCTTGGTGTGATCGGCATCATCTCTGCGTTCAACTTCCCGTCTGCGGTGTGGGCGTGGAACTCCATGCTGGCAGCAGTATGTGGCAACACGATGTTGTGGAAGCCTTCCGAATTTTCCCCGCTTGTCGCAATTGCCATGCACGAAGTGTGCAACAGTGTCCTCAAACGCCACGGGTATGACGGCGTCTTCGAGTTGACGTTCGGTACCGGCGCAACAATCGGCCAAGCGATGACAGGCGACAAACGATTGCCTTTGATCTCATTCACCGGATCATGTGGTGCGGGCAGAAAAGTGTCTGCTCGCGTTGCAGAACGGTTTGGCAAATCTATTCTCGAGCTGGGCGGCAACAATGCAATGATCGCGACCGAAGATTGCGATCTGGATATGTTGCTCCCTGCGGTAGTGTTTGGTGCATGCGGAACCGCGGGTCAGCGATGTACTTCTACCCGTCGACTCTTCCTGCATTCTTCGATTGCCAAGGACGTCAAGAAACGCCTTGTCGGTGCGTACGGCGATGTGATGAAAAAAATCGGCGATCCGCTGGATGAAAACAACTTGGTTGGCCCATTGATTCACCAAGGTGCGGTGGACGGCTACACCAATGCGATCGCCACGATCAAAGAGCAGGGTGGCAATATCCTTGTCGGCGGCAATGCGATCGAAGGGCCGGGTTACTACGTTGAGCCCACGCTCGTCGAAGCAACACATGATCTGCCGATCGTGATGACCGAGACGTTTGCTCCGATCTTGTACATCTTTGAATATGATGATCTCGACACGGTGATCGAGCAACACAACAGTGTTGATCAAGGATTGTCAAGTGCAATCTTTACCAACAGCATGCGGGCAGCGGAAACGTTCCTGTCCCACCGCGGCAGTGATTGTGGAATCGCTAACGTCAACATTGGTACTTCTGGGGCAGAAATCGGTGGCGCGTTTGGTGGTGAGAAAGACACCGGCGGCGGACGTGAATCAGGTTCTGATGCATGGCGAGCTTACATGCGTCGCCAAACCAATACCATCAATTGGTCCACCGAACTCCCGCTCGCCCAAGGCATCAAGTTCGGATAAGCGATTCGACAAGCAAATGGTTTATGAAAACATCAACGGACCCGGCCAATGCAAATTGGTCGGGTCTTTTTTTTAGGTTACGGAATTCGCGGTCAATTCTCATCGACTGACAGCGACTCATCATCATCAATCAAGTAGATATCACGAAATGCTTGGAGAGCAAGTTCTGCAGCAGCTTGCGGGTCACCTGCGCTCAGGTTCGCATACTGTGAGACGTCAGAATGTGTTGACTTGGGAAGATTCAAAAAGAAATCTCTTGCCCGTGATAGTTCGTCTTCTGACATGTTCGCCGTTGGAATGTCGATTACGATCTGACCTGGGGATGATTTTGCAAACTGTACAAGTTGCGATTCTGCTGTTCCAAAGACATAAACGAACGAATCATCATTGTGACTTGCAGCTTGGCGACGCAAGGCTGACACGAGTTCCTCCTTAACACTCGCATAGGGATTTTCGCTAGTTGACTGACTTTGTCCACATGACAATGGCGTCAAGATAATTGCGCCGACAATCGCGAGTTGCATTAGCTGTGCAACGAATCGAAATGGTCCTGTACTTAGCGTTGTACGCATTGGATTCCCTTGAAATACTGAGCTGTGACTTGATGTTGCGGATAAGCAATCTGCTCTTTGATTATTGTCACCGCGCTGGCCGATTCCAGCCGCATTCGGGGGCAGAGTCCTTTGGTTGTCATCCACAGATCACACTTGTATGCATGGTCATCTTGGTTTCCGCAGTGGACCATGTCGTTACCCACGTCATAGCAGGTTTACGGACCAAACAATATCTCGACCCATCGGTTGAGCGTACAGCCTCAATCGACCCGGATAGACGGCACAACCGGACTCTATGGACCGCTCAAAATTGCCAATACTCGGAGTACAACAATTCGGTGCCCGATGAAGGTGAAAGAATGGTATATAAGCCAAACAAACCATCTCGTGGATTTACAATAATCGAACTGATTGCAGTCATCATTGTTCTCGCGATCTTGTCGGGTATCGCAATCCCAAAGTACTTTGACTGGAGCGAGGATGCAGAGACATCTTCGGATGAAGGGTCGATCAGCGGCATCATCTCAGCGTTGCACCTCGTGTATTTGGATCATCGTGCTCTCTCGGCTCAGAGCAACGAATGGATCACCTCCATTGATCAAGTTCCAAGTGTAATGGAATCAGGTGAATTGCCTGATGGCATTGAACTCGTTCAGATTGGTGGAGGAGACAGGATTCAAGATCGGCGCGGTAACACCTATACCTTTGTTGCTGAATCCCTTACTTCACCGGCCCGGCTAACTCAGGATCTGCAGGGAGGCGGCGGCTCTTCAGGCTCATCAGGCTCTTCGTCGTGACTCGAAGATCGCAACATTTTCGCCGCATCCTCGCGGTCATTCTTACTTCGCATTTGGCCCTTGTCATTGTCCAACGCATCATCAATCACCATCCGGAAGAGTTGGGTTGGCTGTCGCATGTAACCCTCGCACTTACAGCGGTCGGACTTTGGAAACGATCATCGCTTCTTCTGTCAGCCTCCTTGATCAATATTCTCGTTTTGCACAGCCTGTGGATGTTTGATTGCACTATCGGAATGTGGACGGGCGTGTTTCCTTTAGAGTTAGCCAACCCGATGCTTAACGCCACGATATGGGAATGGGCGGGGACGTTGCATCATGTGTATTTGGTACCACTGTTGTTGATGATATTCCTGTGCAGGAGACAACGATGGGGTTGGAATGCACTGTATTTGAGTGTGTTTCTCTTCGCAGGATTGACACTCTTCAGCTACGCGTGCTTGCCTGCGATCAGCAATGTGAATTACGCCTTTCGCAATGAATTCAATCCTTCAGGTCTGTTGGCAAGTTGGATGAATGTTCTCTCTGATTCGTGGTATCTCGTGGCCCTGAACTCGATCGTCAGCGGGGCCATCTTCTTTCCAACGGCGGTCTTGCTCAATCGACTAGCAATGAAGACACGTGCCGCCCGACGCAGCAAATCATTCCTCCAAATGTCCTGACATCAGCGGTGCACCCTTCCCCAAAAAATACCATTGCCCCCCCAATCAATGGGAGAGCAATGGCTCAAGGTATCAAAATGCTCATCGCTGTCTTGTTCGACGCACCGTTCAATCCACGCCGACGGCGTGGGCGTCTCGGTCGGACAGCATGTTTCCATCAGATCGTTTTTTGACCGTTCCGTCACGCTTCCATGAACGTTCGCAACGTGGTTCATCCACCAGCGATCGCACATTGCATGATTCAGCGTCAGGGGCGAATGACACGCGGCTGACTCCTAGCAAGTCTGCGAAATCAATTGCAAACGTATCGCCTTCGGCTCGGGTGGCAAAGTTGGTCAACACCTGATCGCAGTCAGCAACACGCACTTCAGCATCAAGAGGATTCTCAACTGTACCTTGCGAACGTGCTTGCTCTAACGCCAGTAGTCCTGCTTCGCGGGCTTTCATAACGGCCGGCCAGGACTCATCCGGTTCGACCGGTGCCAGTGTATTAACAAACTCGGTCAAATGAACGCACGCCGATGTATCCTTGGCGTCAACGCTCCACAATACGCGATACGTTTCATCCGCGGTATGGGGAAGCAACGGAGCGAGCAAGCGAGCCAAACCATTGCACACCAGCCACATGGTGCGTTGCGTTTGCTGTCGACGTGCTCCAGTAGTGGGATCACAATACAGGCGATCCTTGGTTGCAGCACAGTACACTGCACTCAATGTGTCATTGCAAAAATTGTAGATCGCGTTTTGCGCATCACGAAATTCGTACGATGTGTAAGCTTCCAATACCGCATTTGCGAGCTTGTCGTATTCGCCGAGCACCCAAGCGTCAAGTGAAGTGGGGACGAGGTTTGCTTCTAGGGCAGCACATTGGCCGGTCGCTTGATCGATCTCAGTATGCACATCGAAGCCTTGCAAATTGCTTAACAAGAAGCGCAGCGTGTTGCGGATTTTGCGATAGCTCTCGCCCGCCACATCAAACAGCTCGAGACCCGCCTTCATGTCATTGTCAAAGTTTTGACTGGCGACCCACCATCGGCAAACATCTGCACCATAGTTTTTCAGCAAGTCCTCTACTTCAAGCGTATTGCCGAGCGATTTACTCATCTTATGTCCATCGCGATCGACCGTAAATCCATGCGTCAGCAACGTCTTAAACGGCGATTGCCCCGTTGCACTCAAGCCACACAAAAGTGAAAGCTGGAACCAGCCACGATGCTGATCCGAGCCTTCAAGATACAACTCGACGGGATATCCCATCTTGCGACCTCGCATGACAGGATTCCACGATGAGCCTGATTCAAACCAGACATCAAAGATGTCATGCGCTTTCTCAAGAGGTGTGTCCGCCAATGCGTTGTTTGCATCTTTGAACGCTTGTTTGAACCAATCGGGTGCGTCCGCATCAGCCGCCGCGTCGTATCCCTCAAGCAACTCGGTCGGCGTCGAAGTAAACCAATAATCCGAACCATGCTTCTGGATATTGTGAGCGACCGCCATGACGGATTGTTGGGTGAGCAAGTACTCTTTGTGATTCCTGCCGTGATAAAAAGCGGGGATGGGTAGTCCCCATGAGCGTTGACGAGACAAGCACCAATCCGGGCGGGTGTCCAGCATACCACGCATGCGATTGCGTCCCCATTCAGGGTGGAACGCAACATCATTTTTGGTTTCATTCAACGCACGTTCGCGCAACGAAAGTTGTTCCTCGCCGAACGGCTTATTCACATCGACGAACCACTGTTCAGTGGCCCGGAAGATCACCGGCGACTTTCCTCGCCAGTCATGCGGATACGAATGGCTGAACGAATAATCATGGTACAGGTTTCCACTTGATCGCAAGTGTTCGACGACCAGACTATTGCCATCCCACACGCTCTTGCCTTGCAACCATTCCGGTGCGGTCGTATCAAACGTGCCATCTGCAAGCACGGGGCAGTAGATCTTAAGACCTTCCCGTAAGCCGGTTTGGTAATCATCCACACCATGTCCCGGCGCGGTATGGACAAGTCCTGTGCCGTCTTCGAGGGTGACATATTCTGCTGTCACGACCGGACTTGTACGATCACAGAATGGGTGGCGGTATGTAACACTCGTGAGTTTTTCACCTTTGCACGAGCCTAGGAATGCGGACTCGGGCAACGGTTCGCCGCCGGCCGTCTGGACAACAGTGTTGGCCAATTCCTTAGCCATCACGGTTGGTCGACCATTCAGATTGACCAACACGTATTCAAATCGCGGGTGTACTGCGACAGCAAGGTTGGCGGGCAATGTCCAAGGCGTGGTGGTCCAGATCATGAACGCGGCATTGTTGCAGACATCGCTATCAACACCAAAAAGCTTCGCTAGGCTGTCTGTATCTTCAACATCAAACCAAACGAAAACGGACGTGTCATCGCGGTCGTAGTACTCCAATTCTGCTTCCGCTAATGCGGTTTGGTTGTCGATCGACCAATGCACTGGCTTGAGATCACGATACACCACACCTCGGCTAACCATGAGGCTAAACACTTCCAATACACCCGCTTCATATTCGGGCACCATGGTGAGATATGGGTTGTCGTAATCTGCAGTGGTAAGCAGGCGTTGCATCTGCTTCTTTTGAAGCTTGATGAACTTCTCTGCGGACTTCTTGCATTCGCGACGAACCGCCATTCGTCTTGCATCGTCGTCGAGCGAGTTGAGTTTGTCCATTTTGCCAGACTCGACAAGTTCGGACATTACTTTGTGTTCGATGGGCAAGCCGTGACAATCCCAGCCGGGAACGTAGGGCACATCGTATCCCATCATCGTGCGGGATCGGACGACAAAATCCTTGAGCACCTTGTTGAGCAAGTGGCCAAGGTGGATTGATCCGTTCGCATACGGCGGGCCATCGTGAAAAGCCCAGGCGCCACGGTTGGCGGTATTGGTGGTATCCGACCGCAGATCGCGCGTGGCATCGTACATCTTCATCTTGTCCCACCGCTTCAAGCTGGCGGGCTCATTCTGCACCAAGTTGGCTCGCATCGGGAAGCTCGTTTTTGGCAAATTCAAGGTTGCCTTAAACGGGTTCTTGTCCTTCTTCGGTTTCGTCGGCTGGTCAGATGTTGTCATAGTATTTGAATCCTGGCTCATAATCGTATTGCCCCTTCCGGGCGTCCTACTGATGTTGTGGCTTCATAGCTACCCAACTGCAGCACGTCGAAGGTCGTCATATGGCACGACCATTTCGCGGCGGAGGGCATCAACCGTACAAAATCCGTAGGGAAGAGATCTATTCTATATCGTGTGGGATCGACCGATCCGATGAGGCTCGGCCAATTCCGGAGAGACACCTACGCTTTGGCCAAGATGATCAATCTCATCAGACAGCAAAAAAGTGGCATCAGCGATCCGGTGTGCCCTGACTCAGCGGTGAAATGTCTCGTTTTTGGGGGAGGTGCAAGCAAATGCAAAGGCAAAAAGCGAGATTACGCCAAGCAGGGCAGCGTAATAGCGATGATCGGGAGCCCGATCGACTGGAAAAGGTGGCGTAGATATCTCGAGGTCATATTCATCCTTTTGTGCATTCGCACTCGTATTCGACAACTGTCGGCTCAATCATCCCGGAAGTATAGCCAGCCGGCGATATTCTACCAGCCCGTCTTTTATCATGGATTGCACAAGCCATCACTCTCCCGCACCGTTGCTATTCGCCTGAGGCTCCATCAGAGGCTCCATCTGCTTGTCTTCGACCAAATTCTTGATCGAGCAATATCAAGGCGCTCGGCTGATCGCCCGCCAATTTAAGTCGAGTCACCGCATCATCTGCGGATTTCTCTTCTTCCACTTGCTCATCAATGAACCAGTGCAACTGCGTCTTGGTTGGATAGTCGTTTTCTTGCTCAGCGAGTGCATACAGATCATGGATCGATCTAGTCACAGTCTGTTCGTGTTCAAGTGCTTTCTCAAAAACGCTGAGCGGGGAGTCAAAATCCATGCCTGGTTTTTCGATCGTCTCAAGCGTTACCGAGCCGCCACGATCGATCACATAATTGAACAGTCGCGTCGCATGGTTTACTTCTTCTTGGGATTGCATGCGCATCCAGTGTGCAAACCCGCCCATGCCGAGCGCTTCAAAATAGTTGACCATCGCCAGATACGCATACGCAGAAGAAAACTCGAGATGGATTTGACGGTTGAGCGCTGCTTGTAGTGCATTGCTGAGCATTCGAAGGCCTCCAATTTGAATTCACAGGCGGTTAAACGTTGAGAACATCTGTCACACTGTTGGAGCATGATCATAGCCCGGTTTGTCCTCGGGATGCCCTACTGCGGGAATGTGATTACTCATCCTCGGGCAGTTAGAAAGCGGCCGCCCCACAGGGCCAAATCTATCGCCGACGACTCGCTTAGGTATTCAACCTTGTATTCGAAAAACAGATCCGTTGGCTTTCCTAAGTGGCCCGAGCAATTGCAAAATATCGTAGACGTTTTGCTTTCTTCAAATACGATCTTCATGATCACTCCTCCAGAAGTCTCCAATTCACTTTTCTCAAAACATTATGGAGAACACATCATGACTTTACTCGCAGACAAAACGGCAGATTTGGCTGGCCCTGGTATCGGTACGTACGAAGAGGTGGCAGCAGGATTGCCCACCGGTTATGTACCCCTGCTCGACGCCAAAGAAACGCAAAAGGCAATCGCAATAGCGAAGCGATCCATCGAAGATGGTTTGTGCAAAGAGCTCAATCTCTTCCGAGTGGAGTGCCCGTTGATCGTCTCACGCGACAGTGGGATGAATGATTATCTTGACCGAGACGGTTCACGCACGCCGATTGATTTCCAATGTGGCCTGGGTTTGGAAAGACGCCTGGATGCACAAGTTGTACAGGCAGCCACCAAATGGAAGCGATTTGCCCTCAAACAATTCAACTGTGATGTCAATGAAGGCATCTACACCGATATGCGGGCAGTTCGTAAAGATTATTTCCTGGACCATGATCACAGTTCGTATGTCGATCAATGGGATTGGGAACGCGTGATCAAACCCGAAGACCGAAATCTCGATACGTTGTGTGAAGTAGTCTCAGGTATCTGGAGAGTCTTCAAGGAAACCGAACAGACGCTCCTTGCAGAGTTTCCCCAACTTCGAGAAAGCAACACTCCTGAGTTGCCCGATGAGTTAGTTTTCATCCACGCAGAGGAGATCTTGGACATGTATCCGGATCTACCTCGCAAGCAACGGGAGACGGCAATTCTGCAGAGATATCCTGCGGTGTTCATTATCGGAATCGGCTGGACACTTGAAGATGGGTATCCGCATGAAATGCGGGCCGCAGATTATGATGATTGGGTTACGCCCACCGTCACCAAAGATGGCAAGCTTATGCATGGCCTGAACGGGGACATTCTGGTATGGAATGAAGTCACTCAACGCCGACACGAATTGTCGTCCATGGGTGTTCGAGTAACCAAGGAAACACTGCAGCAACAACTCATGATCACAGGCCAAGAAAAATTCATGAAGATGCCGTATCACCAGATGGTACTCAATGATGAGATTCCGCAAGCGATCGGCGGCGGAATCGGCCAAAGCCGTGTGTACAGCTATCTGCTCCGTAAAGCAGCGCTGGGCGAATGTAGTGTCACGGTGTGGCCGGACCAATTGCACGATGTGTGCAATGACAAGAACATTCAATTGCTGAAGTAAAAGCTTAGGGCCTTACCGCAAACCCCACGATGTACCTCTAGGCGAGCCACAACTGCTAAGAGGACCCACACACATCGTGGGGTTCGTCTCTTTTGCGTCTGTTTTGTGAGGGGATTCCGCTAATTTTGCAGCGCAGTTCCTATCGCAGAAGCAAGATGTTGCCCAAGTTGGCGGTACTCGTTGATCCCAAAATCCATATGCGATGAACCTTGTAACGATGGTGCGATGGTCACCGTTCCACAATCAAACATCGTGGCAATCCAATCTGCCCAGGTGCCAGGCGTGGTCGCAAAATCTGGAAGCAGGCCACCAATTTGCTGGTGACGGTTGTCGGCTGGTCTGAGAGAAATGGCCGTCAAGGCATGAACGTCTTGCACAAATTGGCTGCATACGGCTCGCCCCGCTCGATGATCGGTGTGCGCAATCGCATAGGACTCTCGATCCTCATGCGAGGTGCCTTGCAAATTAATCACCAGCGCAGGTTTGGTGGCTAATGACCATCTTTCAAGATCGAGCATCAAAGCTTGCACTTCCGTGCGTTTGGCGGGCGTGGTCCAAGCGGCTTCGAAGTCGCCAGCAGATTGACATCGCCCATACTTTCCAGCTTCTGCGCTATCAATGTCGGCGACTGGTACGACCCACAGGTCGATCAACTCATTCAATGATGGGGAGTTCTTGTCCCCAGGATGAACGGCAGCCCGCATTAGCCCATCAAGGAGCCAATGGGTAGATGATTCACCCGAGGTCTGCCCACAAAGAACGTATACCGATCGCCGTTTGCGGGAATCGTGTGAGGCCGCAGAGGTATGCGATCCCAAACGATAGCGTTCGATGACTCTGCCTTGCGCGCTTCGTCCGATGCGTGCAGGCTCCCATCCAATCGCCTGTCGAATGGTTTGCCGAAGATCTTCACGCTGATACGGAAAACAGCTTGCAATCTGCAGATGGTTGTATTCTGTTTTGAGCGGATACACGACACGTGGCACGCCCGTGCCGTCATCTTCAATAATAGGAAGGCCAGTGCGCTTCCACGGGTTTGGCCCATCGCGGTACACGAGCGTATTGCCTGCCCATGCGCGATGGTCACCATTCATCTGAAGTGCATTTGCCAATCGGAGTTGGATACACTCGCCGCTCAGTCCCGTGATGTCGACGGAGAACCATAAAGGCAGTGCTGCACCTTTACATTCTGCAGTGAGTTCAACGATGGTGGGCTCGCCGTCGGTTGACATTCGAAATGAAACGATGCCATTGCCGCCGGGAAATGCGGTCGTGCAGCCTAGATCAGAAATGTCAGTTGGTTCAGGTGTATACATGACGATGTGTACCTCGTGCTGTGCGCAATAGGGTGTCGTTCGCAACCGGGCGCCCATAAGAGGTGGGGTAGGTCTGAGGTCGAGACATTAGCAACGTGAAGGACTCACGTTGCAACGAATCATCAGGGCGACAGGTTGTCCCGCTCATAGGGAACTTCAATCATCGTAGGCAGGATGTAATAGGATTGGCCGTATACATAGATCTGTCCGGATATTTTGAAGCGAAAAGCGTCGCCCAGCCGAACAGCCTGTCGTTCCAATTCATCCAAAATCATGCACGGTAATACGATCAGACTGGGGTCATCCAATCCGTTTGAATCAGACTCAAAAGCGATCGACCACGCACCATTTACGGGAGATCGAACCAGTCGGACCATTCGATCATACAAGAAGGAGCCCTCTGACAATTCTTCGCCGACTGATCGCGCCGCATCTGCCGCGGAGTCGTTTGAATCATTCGACGATCGCTCCATCAGTGTCTTTGCATTTCCATTCCCATTCCCACCACCCGTGCGTTGGAGCACGGGAGCAACTGAACCACCGGATTCGAGCTCCTCAATCATTGCTTCGACATCGCTACTCACAGAAGGTTCATCAGCCTCATCATCATCGTTTGGTGCTTTTGTATCGTTCTCAGTTTGAGTTGATTGATTGTTTGTATCGATCTCAGCTTCGGCGATTGGCTTGGGCATTGCGGTTAACATCAGGAAATTGAATCCGCTGTAAGAAAACACTTGACCGGAGACAAGAGCTGCCATGGGCTCAACGGTCCCTTTAATACGCTGAGCATTTTCCAATCGCTGCAAGCGACGGGACGGCATGAGAAACATTGCTGGCAATTTTGCTTGGCCGGGCACGGTGCGAAACTCGGCAATCCAAACCGATGCACCCGCACCTGCAGGCCGAAGGAGTACTTCGCGCGAAATGACAAATGTTCCTTCCGGAATCAGTCGTCTCGGCCGACGTACTTCGTCGTTGGCCTTTTTTTGGGAAGCGGCGATTGACGATTCAGGGTCGCTGCCAGCCCCATCTGTTGGTTGCGCCCATGCGCGAGATTCCAAATTTGAGGTCATGCCTCCGCAACAGATGGCCAACAGCCCCGCCAAGACGATTGATTTCATTCGGATGGGCCGAATCACAGAGATCATAGTTCCTGCAAACAGTGCAACGATTGGTTGAATGGTCATCGTGTTCAAATCCATCAATGGAAAGTAGGGTGCAGCGCATGTCACTTCGAATCAGGAATCGTCAGCTGACGTCAGCCCGGTGGCGTCACGTCATCATATCCCGCTCATGAATGCATGGCTGAAGTCTCTTCCCCTTCACTTCATTCGGGATCAGGTCTATGAAGGGCGCAAGGCGAGAATAAGCTCGATTTTCCCGACCTGTTCATCCAAATCCTGTGCGATCGAGATAGAGGACATTCCGCGGTCGGCGAGTTCGTAAATACTATCGGCTAGCCTATCGACGACAGAACTCTGCGAAACAGCCTGCTGGGGGACCGGCGTCACCTCTACTGTGCCCTTGGCCTTTGGATTATCCAACGAAGATGGCGACATCGCCTGAACCGAAGGCTTAACGGGGAATCGAGGCACGTAATGCTCTGCAAATCTGGCCTGTTCAAGAAGCTCGGTGAGTCGATTGGCAGTACTGTTTGCGGATCCATTGAGAGATACGCTTTCATCTGCGGTCGAGGATTCGATCGGCGTTTCGTGTTGATGTTCTTGGGTGTCTGCCTTGGCGGGACTGATTGATGCAACCGGTAGGCTAACCGAATTCGCGTGTTCTTCCAGAGTTTGTATTCGTTCATCAGCGCGGCCAATCAGATTAGCCAAAACTGCAGATCGTGTGTCGAGTTGTGCTATGACTCGCCGAGCCGTGGCTTCGAGCTCCAGCAGCGTCTGGCTTGCTAGATCCAATCGGGCTGATGCTTCTGTGAGGGACTCAGATGTACCTGATGATGAACGGATTGGCGATTGGGCCTTGGACACGATATGATCGCCGTCTTGGGACGGCTCGTCGTGTGCGTCGGTAAGCGAAGGAACAGCGAATTGATCGCTCAATTTGTCGCCCACCGCTTGGCTTCGAACTTCTTGTATAAACTTCTTTGGGTTCATTGCCCGTGCTCGGCGTTTGAATTTGCTGCGAATACTCATGAGAACAATGAATGAGAGCAGCGCGAAACCAGCCGTCAACAAAGTCTGCGGCAAATATTGGGCAATGGCAATAGACGATGGCATGGTCTTACCTCCGAGGTGGTCGGGGCGGCATTGCAGTTCATGGAAACGCCTTCCTTCATAGACCAATCCGACCATTCTGCGTTATCGGGTGTATATGCGCCTAAACGTGAATAATCCAACAGGTTACGCCACTTGCATGTATCACAGGATCTTAGAACCGTGGATGATGATCAGAAAACCCCGATCCATATCCCCTCTGGGCGTACCCTGTTTATGCGTACGTTGTCCGATGCCGTTGATCGGTTTTGCAACATTCCGCCCGAATCGGGTGTGGTCGTCGCCGTATCGGGGGGGGCAGACTCCATGGCATTGCTTGCGGGATTCCACGCAATAGCACGCAAGCGGCATCGAAGGTGGCAACTCCATGTTGCACATATCCACCATCATCTGAGGCCGGAAGCAGATGCAGAAGCCGCACTCGTCGAGCAAACAGCAGCCCAATTGGAGTGGCCATTCCACCGCCTTGATGTCTATCCACAAAAGCTGGCCGGCAATGCTTCAGCAAACGCCCGTCAACTTCGATACGACGCATTGAAGGAAATCGCAAGAACTGCGCATGCAAACATCATCGCCACGGCACATCATGGTACAGATCAACTCGAAACCGTGCTCATGCAATTGGTGCGTGGCTCTGGGATCAACGGGCTATCCGGGATGGCGTGGCACCGTGAATTATCACCCTCGCAAGGCGACACGTCACCAACGTTTCTTGTGCGCCCGCTCCTCAATCAGACCCATGCTGATTGTGTAGAATTCTTGTCCACACACCATTGGCCTTGGCTTGAGGATATTTCCAATCAGGACACGACCAAAATTCGCAACCGTATTCGTGCCGATGTGCTGCCGATCTTGCAGGAAATTGCTCCCGAGTGCGATCGCAGGGTTGGTCGTACGACCGACCAGTTGGCACAGATCGCCGCCCTACTCGAAGTTGTGGTACGTCAAGCGGTGTGTGATCTCAATAGTGTTGAGTCATCAGCTCCGGATGGGCGCGAATGGGCGTGCGACCGAACCGCATTGGTGAATACAAATCCGTACATTCGAAACGCGGTGTTACGACACGTCGCACAGGCAGCTGGATGTTCGATGGATGGTTTGTCCTACGCGATGCTCGAAGATGTGGTGGATGCGGTGGTTGACCATGCGACTCATCTGCGCACATTTAGATGGCCGAACAATGTCATCGTGGAAATCACCCATAATCGTGTCTCAATAGGTACCTAACCGTTGTGTAACTCCAAAAAAGCAGTTGGCCGAACGTATCTGTCGATGCAGTTTCTGCATCTGATTCGCCCGGCCAACCGGAACAAGGAGAGTCATAGGATGAGGTGTGTGATGGTCTGTATCTTCTCGTGTAAGAGAGCAATCCATCACACCCTTGAGTGTGTTCAATACATAAATCTGCAACGACTCATCCGAGGTTGAGTGACGTTGAGTACCTGAATACGTTTGTACTTGGTTTCGAGTTCGCGCGATTCGGAATTCATCCACGCTTGCGTTGGAATCAGTGGTGGCAGGGCAGAATCTGCGTTATTGGATTGGATTATCTGGTTGTTCGAGTTTGGCGAGCGTGTCGGTGGTGGATCGGCCAACCATCAGGTCCAGTCGTGCGACCCTGCCTCCGTACGAGTTGACGTACGCTCCGCCGACCACATCATCATCCGAGGTGTAATCTCCACCTTTGACCAAGACATCTGGGCGTATCGCTTGCACGATCGGCTCCACACTATCGGTTTCAAACACGACCAAATAATCGATGAACGCAAAAGCAGACAAGATTTCGATTCGGTCCGCGATTTCGTAAATCGGCCTCCCTTGGCCTTTGATACGCTCGACCGAGGCATCGCTGTTCAACCCGACGATGAGGAGATCACCTTCACGAGATGCAGATCGCAAATATCGCACATGCCCCGCATGGACGATATCAAAGCACCCATTGGTGAACACAATCGATTGCCCGTGAGTGCGGCAAGACTCTAGTTCTGCTAGGAGTGCATCCAGCGGAAGGCTTTTGTCATCACGTTGTTCGGGCGAAGTAGGTTTGGTCATGATGATGGGCTGAATGATGATACCGCGTTTAGAATCATGGATTCCAAGGCTTCTGGGTTATCCATCGGCATAACCTCCAGCATTGGTCGAACAAACGGTATCGTTGCGTTCTGGGCGGCACTCGTGTTTCTGATTTTTACCCAGTCTTTCTGAGTCGTGACAATCGCTTCAGCACCGCATTTTAAGGCTCGTCCGATGAGTCGAGCGACCACGCGCTCCGAAAAACCCGCGTGATCCGCCAATTGAAGACTCTCCGCAATGAGACCGCCATGCAATTCGATCTGATCGAAGAATCGCGATGGATTGGCAATCGCACACACGGCAAACAATGGTCGCTGAGCAAGCTGCCCGGTCGATTGGGATGGTTCTTCCGATCCTTCATGGAATACGAGGAGTTTTGTCCATGCGTGTCGGAACATCGCAATAGGAGGCTTGCCGTGATGCTTGGCAATCTGTAAACGTAAGTGATCAATGCGACCTTCGTCTCGGAGATCTGCCCCGGTCAGAATGACAGCACTGGCTCGGGAGAGGCTCTCTACCGGCTCTCGAAGAAATCCTGCGGGCAACAACCGATCTTCGAAAGGTGATCGCGTCGCATCGATCAGAACAATATCCACCGCTCGTGAAACTTGACGATGTTGGAACCCGTCGTCAAGAATGCCGCAGTTGTAGGTATCGCCGTGCTCATTTAAGAATGCTCGTATCGCCTCTTTGCGCTTTGGGTTGGCGATTACCGGCACCTCAGGTAATCGTTCTTCATGCTCGATTTGTTCATCAGATTTCTCGCCCGGCTTTGCCTTGTATCCACGCATTGCAATCAACGGCTGATGCTGATGTGATTGCAACAACCGTGCAATCCATTGCACCATGGGTGTCTTCCCTGTCCCCCCAACGGAGAGATTGCCCACGCTGATAAACGGAATGGGGAGTTCTGCAGATGGGTTGGGTTGATTGTCGTATTGTTGATTCCGCTTTCGAACCGCAGCTCGATAGACTAACGCAGCGAGTCGGCCGAACGGCCGTAACGGCAAGGGCAACGGCGAGCGCGGTTCGCTCGAGGGTGCAGAGTTTCTACCTCCTCCTTGAACATCAGAATGCGGGGACAACATCGGCTTCATCATGGGCTTATGTTGTAGGGCGAGAACTCAACCCGGGCCAATCTCGAAACACCTATGATCAGTTCTCTCGCCTTCATTTTGCTGCCGCGCCCGCCAACCATCCACCAAATAACCATAGGTTGAGCAAAAAACCGCACTACTGGATTGACGGCACTCGCAAAAAGGGGTAATCTAAGGTGATTGCAGGCCCCGCACAGGCCGGCAGATCAACCTTCCTGCAATCGGGAAGGAATTGGATAGAACACACAACAGGGAACTTGCGTTCGACGCATTACCGTATTGATCGAACGCTTCGTTGTATCTCAGAAGTCGTGTCTATCGGGCAAGAGTTGGGAGTAGTCTGAGTATGTACAGATTGCGGGATCGCAATACGTCTGTTTTCCAATCGTCCCCACCCAAGGACTGTTTGATCGTGAGTGCGCCCGCGTGTTGCAGACCGGCGAGTACGCTTCGTGTAATTTCTTTGCTGCCATCCATCGTGCTAATGGTTCTCCTTTTTACACATCCCACATTGGCTCAGCCGCAATTGAGTGGTGATCGAAGTCGTCCTAATCTCGTTTTTATTGTGACGGACGATCAGGGCATTGATGCGATTCAAGGCAAAGCGTGGCCCAACGATCTCAATTGCATTACTCCGAATCTGGATCGACTAAGTTCACAAGGACGTATCTTTGGGCACGCACGATCCAATCCACTGTGTTCACCCACCCGCGCGTGTTTGATGACCGGCCGCGCCGCGTTGCAAACCGGAGTGGTTACTGCCCTCGGGCCCAACCTCATCGAGCCCAAACTGTCTGCTTTGCAAACATATGAATACACAATCGCGGAGATGCTCACGAAGGTTGGTTACGAAACGGTCTTCATCGACAAATGGCATTTGGCTGTCACTGATGATCAGCAACCAGATCAACAAGGGTTCGCTACCGTCGAGTTGCTAGAGAATTATCTAGGCCTAGATGATCCGATTGAGATCGGTGATGAACACATCGTCCGTATGACGGACTTTGCAGTTACACACGCGAGGCAAGCCAACAAGACGGGTAAACCGGTTGCACTTATGTACTGCACCTCGGATCCGCACGATCGAACGGACAAAACCGGCCGCGATCCTCTAGGATGGTGGAAGGTCGACGAGTCCCTTCTCCCGAGCGGTGAAGTGTACTATCAGCCCAACCCAGATGATGATACTGAAAGGGATCGTTTTCGTGCAGTTGTGGAAGCGCTTGACACCGAAATCGGTCGACTGCTTTTCCAATTGGGAATCATCGATCATGATGGCCGATATCGGCCGAAGAGTCGCACTGTGGTTTTCTTCATGTCGGACAACGGCACCGCAGGTCGCATTCTGGATCGGCCAGAGAATGGGAAGGGGTCGCTCCTTGATGGTGGTATCCGTGTGCCCTTCTTCGTCTTTGGACACAACGTTCCCGAAGATGGGAAGATACTGGGTCGGCTCATTCACTCAATGGACATCTTCGACACCGTTGCAGACATCGTGCAAGCATCACCTGTAGCACGCAAGGGATTACCTCGACAAAGCGTCTCCTTTGCGGATGACATTGGCTGGGGGGTTGGTGGATCGATTGAGCGCGAATATGTCATTTCATCTCGCGCGCCGTTTCAATCATATGGGCCGATGATTGCAATCGTTGGAAAACAGTACAAGCTCATTTGCGGTGGTGGATCGCCCGGCTTGGATCCAATTTCTACCAATCATTTCTATGATCTGCAAAATGACCCTTTGGAATTGACCAATCTGCTCGACATCGGTTTGAATGCTGATCAAAGACTCGCATACCTTGCCATGCGGGATGTTGCGGTGGATTACTGGGGGGCTTCCGTTAGCGATCTCACCGCGATCACCGTTGATATTCCGATGACGCATTTCTTATCCTTAAATAGTGATAATCAAACATCATCCCCAGCAGCAGTTGGGCATATTGATCCGGGGACAGGGGATGCGATCGAAGCACGGGTCTTTGTGCGTTTTGATATTGACTCTATTCCAAACCGACTGCCCGTCGGCAAAACGATTGATGATGTCGTTGCCGCTCAAATCGTGGTGCTTCATGATTCAGACTCGAATGCACTGGATGAAACAGACACGGGTCGCATTCGCGTGCTTCCAATGAAGCGCAACTGGATGAAGAGCACGCCGAGCTGGGACTTTCTAAAGAGTGCATATTTGCCGATCGTCCTAGGGAAATTTGATCCACCGCCTCACATCGTGCCTCGCCGAGTCTATTCGCGCCAATCGCCGATCAGCTTTGGCCATCACGATGCACTTCTCGATGCTGTTCGCGTGTGGTTGGATCATTCCAAGCCCAATTTCGGCGTCGTCTTGGTCGCCGAGCCGTTTGATCACTTACCCGGAGATCAACAAATCTTGTGGCGCACCGAAAACGCGTTCCTGCGACTCACACTCAAACCAGAGTGAGCCTGAATGTGGTGAACGCCGTCATTCCCGCGCAAGTCCGAAGGACTGGAGGCGGGAATCCAGCTAGATCAAACTCGCCGAAGACGCTCCAATATCTTTGCTGCAGAAGGCAATCATCGCCACCGCTGTCAAAGGAATGTTGGTCGTTTCACATTCTGTATTGAAATAGTTGAAGAGTGACGGACGATGTTTACTCAATAAAAAAAACCCCGCAAGCACGAGTGCTTGCGGGGTTGATTGATAATCTACAAATGATGCGCGATCACACGCTGAGGAGGCTGCGGCCATTGCTGGCGGCGGCGGCTTCTGCTTCCGCTTCTTCTTCGAATTGTCGAGTCAGGAAATTCAATTCGAGCTCGCCTCGAATTTTTTCGAGGGCCTTGTTCTGAATCTGTCGGACGCGTTCTTTTGTCACGCCGATGATCTGACCAACTTGCTCAAGGGTAAGCGGGGTGTGGTTTTCAACATCCAAACCAAAGCGGTGGTGAATGACCGTTTGTTCGATTTTGGTCAACTCAGCGCGGTTGCCATGCACGATGGTGCGTACTTCTTCTGCACATTCGAATTCATGTACTTCACGCTTGCGTTCCATGTAATCAGATCGCTCGAGTTTGGGATCGTAATCAGCAGGGAAGCGTTGGCGGTACTTGCTCAGTTTCATTCCTTGACGACTGAACGCCTTGAGAATGGCCCGGCACGCATACGTTGAGAATTTGAAGCCACGCCCACAGTCGAACTTATCGACCGCACGAAGCAACGCCATATTCCCTTCGGACACCAGGTCAGCAAAGTCGACTTCGCTCATGCGAGTACGCTTGGCCATCGCGAGTACGAGGGCGAGATTGGTATTCGCAATCTGCTCACGCATCTTTTCTGCGACGCGATTCCAACGCAGCAATTGTGTGGCTTGATCTTCAGTCGGCTGCGAACCCTGCAACGTCTTTTGAATCTCATTTACACGATACCGCGAATAGTTGAACTGCAAGAACAGCACTTTTTCTTCGGCAGCGGTTAGCAATACCTGCGTGGATTGCTTCGGCGCTTTGCTCGACACGGTCAGCGAATCCATCACCGGGTGGTACCAACTGGTATCCGGCCTCTGAATATCTGGCGCCTTCTGATAGATGGACTCTTCAGCGCCTTCTTCGTAGAACGCTTCGTTATCGATGTAGTCCATATCGATACGCAGGATGCGCTTAAGCTCCTGCTCGTCGGCGGAGCTAAGTGTTTTCCTGACGCGAGTTTTGGCGCGAGCCGGCGACTTGGCGGTGCTATTCTTTGCACCAGCGCGGTCGGCCTTGCCATTCTTCGTCGTCTTGGACGTAGAATCCTGTGCAGCAGTATCACAACTGTCGTGATCCGAGACGCCAATCCCGGTTCGACGTTGCACCTGCTCCAAGGGTGATATTGATAGCATTGATCGGCTCATGTCTTTAGTGGTCCCTTTAACCTACCCAGTCCAGACTTGCAAGTTAGCCTTGCTTGAATACTTGCGTTTTTGTTTCTTCATTTCCTATTTGATCGAATCCTCTTGAATACGAACTCATGAAAGAAAATATCCAAA
>PJEL010001029.1_pt1 | contig 29995 bp, 44 predicted proteins | sample 1853271 | NCBI WGS metagenome assembly PJEL01 (sample SAMN08108733, study PRJNA415343) | Invertebrate metagenome, whole genome shotgun sequencing project. | host: Globobulimina | place: Sweden: Gullmar Fjord | collected 2015-08 | reverse complement strand
TTAATACAACCGCCAATAAATTTTCTTTTAAAAGGTTCAAATTCTTTTTTATCTCTTTTTTTACCTATAATCTTTCTTAATTTATCAGCTTCAGAAAAAGTCATGCCTGCAACTTTATTTGCTACAAACATTACGTCCTCTTGAAAAAGGATAATTCCGTAAGAATCTTTTAAAACTTCTTCATAAATTTCACCTTTTTTAACCCATTTTCCACCATGTTTTCTTTTAATATATTCATCACTCATCCCCGATTTATATGGACCTGGTCTACCTAAAGCTAAGATAGCAACTATATCTTCAAAACTATCAACCTTTAATTGTTTTGTAACCTGTGTAGCAAGATAACCTTGTAGTTGAAATAGACCAGCAGTATTAACATTATTCATTGATGATAATACATTTTTATCATCAATTGGTAGGTTTTCAAAAACAATATCTTTATTGCAATTTTCTTTTATTAGTTTTCTTGTTTCATTTATTACAGTAAGAGTATTCAACCCTAAAACGTCAAGTTTCATTAAACCCATATATTCAGCATCATCTTTGTCCCAGTTTATTACTAAATTTCCTTTTCTTTTTACAAGATTTCCAAAATCGCCTGTTTTTAAATTATCAGGGGCAACTATAATAGCCGCAGCATGAATTCCGCTATTATGTAATAGTATTTTATTACCAATGAAATTTTGATGTTTATTTTTCATACAAACATCGTAAGTCATTTCTTCACTAAAATATTTTATATTTTTAATTCCCATCCATTTAATTGTTCTTAATGGATTTATTTTCCTTATATCTTTATCTTTTTTAAGATTCCAATGTATCTTTTTATGACATTTAATACAAGTTGATAATAAATTATTAGAATCATTATTAAATGGGTTTATATCAATATGGTGAACTTCTTTTGTTTTTTTTTCACCACATACCTCACATATTTTATTTTCTTTTTTATATTTTTCCGGTAAACAATATTTTCCATGTTTATAATTACTTTTTGAAATTTGATCTCTTACATATTTTAATTTAGTTGGATTATTTTCTTTCATTCTTTCAGAAGATTCTTTAATTGATGGGTGATCTTCTTTTGTTAACCCTTTATTCCATGCAACTTGAACACCTTTCAAACCTTTATTCCATGGGGTTTGTAGTCCCTTTTTTCCTTTATTCCATGGAATTCGCTTTCCATTTGTTGCAACAAAATCTCCTTTTTTTAAATCTTTTAATTCTTTCCACCCTTCTTTAGTAAAAAATCTATGATCATTCGTTGTTTTAATACTTATATTTTTTGATAAAGTAACTTTAAATACTTTCTTAATCCCAGCTTCATAAATTCTATCTACATCTCCAAAAACATAAACACCCTTATCAAAATCAAACATTCTTAATTTACCTTTGTAATTTTCTTTACAAAGAGTTTTTATTTTTTTTGCTTTAATATAATTTTTATTAGGTACCATTAAAAATGTATCACCCGAAACACAAGTTCTTTGAGTTCCTTCAAGTTTTAACATCATTTCAGTTTCTTCAGGATATTTTTCTTGGAAAGAATTATCTTTTTCAAAAGCTTCTTTGATGTCATCATCTATATTTTCACAAAAATCATTTACATCTTTTAGAGGTAGTTCAAATACTCTTGAAACATCTCTAACACAATATTTAGCTTTCATTTTAATGAATGTTGAAACACTTGAAACATTGTCAACACCATATTGATCAATTAAATGCAATCTTATATCTTCTCTCTTAATATCCTCAAAATCTAAATCGATATCCGGATAATCTCCACGCTCTTCAGCAATAAATCTTTCAAAAATAAGATTAAATATTATAGGGTCTAATTTAGTAATACCCATAAGATAAGCTATTAAACTACCACCTACTGAATTATGAACTGCTAAACCTTCAATATTATAACTTCTTTTATTTTTAACTTGCAAGTCATAAACTTTTCCATTGTATTGCCTTTTAGTTATTTTTTTTATCTTCATACAAATTTCCTAAATATTTTTTTATTTTTTTATCAGAAAATAACTTAAGTTTATCTTGAATAAATAATTTTCTTACAATTGGTTTTATTCCAGACGATCTTTTTACCCACATATTATTTTTTTTAAACCAATCTTCATCAATAATTAAAAATTTACAATAGTTTTTATTATTTTTTATAAAATAATTAGTTGCTTTTTTCTTTAAATCAAAATTATTTACATTCTTATTTAAAATCCAATTTGATTTTATTTCAACAATAGTTATTTTATTATTGAAATTTACAATAAAATCAGGGTTGTAAAATCTATTTTTATCATTTTCAATATATTTTATTTCAAAATCACACCTTTTTATATCAATAATTCTTTTTATATTAATTGTTTGAATGAGAAAGCTTAATTCATAACTACTTTCAAAAGTGATTTTTTTATTTCTCCAAAGGAATTCACCACAAAGAGAATGGGAATTTCTTAAACTTTTTCTATGTTTTTTTCTTACCGATTCCTTATTATAAGCTTTCCTAACATTTTCACCCATTTTTCTTTTAATTTCAGGATTTTCTTTCCAAAATTTAGAAACACCTATTGAATTCTTCATTTTTTGTTCAGGTGTTGATTGTATTTTTTTTTGTGCGTCTGAATTTGCTTTTAACCATTTTTCATTTTTACCAACTTCTTTCATTACACATTTTGAACATAAAGGTTTTTTTATTAATTTTCTTTTTTTTAAACTTTTAAAACTTCTTCTAACTATAATATTACAATTTATACAATTGAATGAAATAAAAACATTACCACTTGTACAAATATTGTAATATTTTAAAAAAGAAATATAGTCTAAATCTATTTCTTTTATTATTGCTTCCTTAATCTCATTTGGATATTTTAATTGTTTGTGATTTAATTTTTTCATATTTTCCTTTGTAATAAGTTTCTTAGTAACAACCTCAACAAGTACTTATTGCAAATTAATACTTCTGTAAAGATAAATCTACAATATTGTCATTTTCTTTTAAATTTTTAGCCATAACCCAAATTTTATTCCCATTGGAATTAATTAAAATTTTATGATCACTTGTGCATTTTATCATTCTCCCATCTTCACATTCAATTTCAACAATTTCCTCTTTAATTAAATATTCAAAAGTATTTTCAACAATATTTAATGTTTCATCATGGCTTAAAACATAGTCTCCAATTTTAATATCTTGAATGTTTTTTAAACCATCTTTTGTTAATATCTTACTATTTGGCAAAAAACAACCTCTCCCATCACCTACCATTATATCATTTTCATTACACCATTCAATAAGCTCATAAACCATTAAAAAATATGGAATAAACTTCTTTTTCTTAAGCATTTCAAATTCACGTTCAAAACGGTCAAAATATTCATTAGGTACTTTTGTATGAAAAATATCTAAAAATCTACCCATACAAATTTCTTTTAAATACTCTTCACCCGTTTGTTTACGCTTAACAACCGGTAATGTTATTTCCCTTTTCTTAATTTCAAAATTACATTTTTCAGCAACTTCCATTGTATTATGTATTGCTGAAATATATTCTGATTTTTTTATATATTTTAATTTTTCAAAACTTATTATCATTTCATTAGCTGATTTCAAATAAAGTTCATCAAAACCTTCATCAAACTTAAAACGTTTGGGATCATTCCATTTTACACGAGAATTAACCGCAAGTAGGACTTCCTGAGCCTTTGAATCAGATTTATTAATGTAATGCACGTCTTGACTAGCAACAAGCTTTATATCAGGGTATTCACGGTGAATATCAAGACAAATATTATTTACTTTTTCTTGCAACGGGTGATTGTGTGGCATAATTTCCAAATAAAGGTCTTCACCAATTCTATCATCCAAATCCCAAAATAAATCCATTCCATAATCAGTATTCAAAAAACCACCAACACAAGCTGTCATAATTATAAGACCCTCACAATGGTCAAGTATATTATCATAACCTATACGTGGCCTACGGTAAAAACCATCTATATTTGCCTTATTTAGAAGCGTACAAAGGTTTTTGAAACCTATTTCATTTTTAACTAATGTAATTATATGTGAACGTTTTTCCTTTTTAGGTTTTTCTAATGGGTTTTCAACCAAATATAATTCCGAACCTAATATAGGTTTTATTCCTTCATTTTTACAAGCTTTTTGGAATTGAATTAGAGAGTCTATATTTCCATGGTCAGTTACCGCCAAAGATTTAAACCCCATTCCCTTAGCTTTTTTAGCATATTTTTTACAACTACCTAGTGCGTCTAACAACGAATTGTGAACCACAAATCCATTTGCTACAAAATTATGAGACTTGTGATAAACTTCAATATCGTAAGTTTCTTCTATTTTATCTTTTTTTATTTCGGTTATTTTTTCATATCTTATTGTTTCCGGACAATTAGAATGCTGTTTTTCATGACAAGATTTACATAAATCTATTAAATTATCATCATTATTATTAAGAGGGTCTTCATCTTTATGGTGTGTTAATACAGCTTTATTTTTATAACACAATTCACATTTTTCTTTTTTTATATGCCATCTATGAATTCTATCTCTCGAACAACTTAGTGACGATGGTTTTGTTTTTTTTAATTCTTCTCTTCTCTGCTTATGTATTTTTTTAAGTTTATTACAAGTTTCTTTACTCACATAATGATTTTGCATCCATTGTGATTTAGTTTTATTTAAATTAAATTTTTTTATTCTTCTTCCTATAACTCTTCTATCAACACTACATAAATCAGCAATTTGTTGCTGATTTAAATTTTCTTCTTTATATTTTTTATAAAGCCATTCTTCGCTTTCATATAATAATTGACCGTTACAAGCAAGTAACATCCCTACTTTTAAATCTTTTAATCTTTTCCACCCATCAATTGTAAGGAATTTATGTTCTTTACTTGTTCTAATTTCTTTTCCTTTTTCAGTTATCAATTTATATAATTGTTTTGATGGGGATTTTGTTATTTTTTTAATTTTTGATTTTACAAATTTTTCACCATCAAAAGTTTTAACATTATATTTTGTCGTTCCACCTTTATGTTTTTTATTTAAAGAATCGTAAAGTTCCTTAATTGTTTTACTGCATTTTAAGTTAGTATAATTTGTTCTGTAAATTTTTCCATTTTGATGATGATTTCTACAATTGTAAATAATAGCATCACCAGAAAGACAAAATTCCGTGTGAGTATGTAGGTGACAAAAATATTTATTATCCATTTTATTTCCCTTTAAAACCTAACATTTTTTTAACATTTTTACCTTCTGCTTTTAAAATTTCTATAATTTCTTTTCCATGATTTTCATTACAACAATATTTATTACATATTTCAGATAATACTTTTTTATCAATTTTACCACTTTTATCTTTTTTATTTTTGATATATTTAATAAAAGGGGCTGGTGTTTCTTTTTGAACAGAGTAAAAAAGTAATCTTTCAACATATGAATTAGGAATTTTACCATTATAGTAGTTAGCTTCAGTTGATTCAAGAAAAGAAATAGGGTTCATTGAAAGATATCGATTTATCATAAATAATAAATTACTTTTTCCATTTATAGGTGGTAGTTTGTTTTTTTCAAAAATATTTGCAATGTTTTCAAATAAATCCATTATACTAAACCTTTTTCTTTTAAGGGATTATTAATCCAAATTTCTTTTTAGTAATTATATAATTTAAACCCAATTCAATATGATCGTCAATTATATCTTTTAATTCGCTTTTACACATTACATTATCTGGATACTCATTATTAGATACAATAATATAATCACAACTTGGTTGTTTTATTATTTTTAAAACTTGACTAATAGTTTTATCTTCTAAATTTGTTAAATCTATTATTTCCATTGTATTGATCCTTTATTTCCCTAAAACTTTATTAATATACTCTTGTTCTATTAAACCATATTCCTTTAATTTATATAATAACTGAATTTCATCTGAAAAAATTCCTGAACGAGTAGCTGTATATTCTTTTCCTTTATATTTAATAGTTACATAATGCCCGCTATAACCAATCCAATATTTATAGTTTTTCCCGTTTATATTTAGAATATAGAAATTCTTTTTATATTCTTTATATTGTCGATATTTATCATAAAAAAAAATAGATAGTATTTCAAATATTTTAATTGTAAATATTATAAATACACCTTTAATCAAAATACTTAATATTTTAGAATCTATTTCACTCATTACAATACCCTTTTTACCATATTATATCAATTTCCAGTTCCATCATTATCTCAACAAGGCAAGCAGTAAGGTTAATTTCATTATCCGCTATTGTAGTATCTTGGAACAAATATTTTGCAACTATTAAAGCGATAAGGGGTTTATTAGTATCACTTAAACTTTCTATAAATTTATTAAATAATATATTATAAATAAATTGAAAACTTCCAACACCTACCCATGATTCCCTTAGTTTTCGGAGTTCACCTTTTTTAATTAAATCAATAATATCAGAAGAAGATAAATTAAAACTCATTAAATTATTTAAATCAAGTTTTTCACTAATACTACATTTTTGCAAGTTATTTACAACTGATCTAATATCAGGGTAAAGCCTTTCAATAATATAATCAACATCTTCATCTTCAAAATCAATATTTTCTTGATCTAAAATATCACAGCAAAGATCAAATAATCTATCTTTCCCAAATTCTGAAAATTCAAAATCAGTACATCGACTCCTAATAGCTGGATCAATCTTATATAAACTATTAGTTGTTAAAATAAACCTACATTTAGAACTGTATTTTTCAATTGTGTTTTTTAAAGCTTCCATAGCATCAATTGTCATACCGTTAGCTTCATCAATAAAAACAATTTTTATTTTTTTATCTCCAACTGTTTGACTTGCTGCAAAATCTTTTACTTTTCCTTTTACTACTGCTACACCCCTATCATTTGATGACCCATTAAGAGTTAAAGATGTACATGGAAGCGAATTAATAAAAATTTTTGCCATACTTGTCTTTCCACTACCTTGAATTCCATGCAAAAGTAAATGAGGAATTTCTTCATCTTCGATATATTTTTGAAATGCTTTTATTGTAGATTTAGGTAAAACCATTTCATCAAGAGTTTTACACCTATGTTTTTCATACCAAATATAATTTTCTTTCATATTAAATTCCTTTCTTTTATTTTACTTCGCAATAATTTCCTGAAATACTACAAATTAAATCTCTTAAACCTAAATAACTCCCTTTAACATATTTCACTGGTTTATTATGACATTTACAAAATTCTATTATTTCAAATTTACAAACTTCGCAAATATCTTGCCACTCATTTAAAGGGTTATCACAATTTTCACACCTCATTATTAAATTCCTTTTTTTAATATGGCGGCTGAAGATTTAAACTTCTAAGCCTGTTACTTTTACCAGCGTTTGATTCTTCTTCACAGGACACCAAACACCATCGCCACAATGTAGTTTATTCGTTACTATCTACAATATTGATTGCGTAAATATAATCGTCACTTTCTTTTATTACGAGTGGAATATCTTTTTGAAAAAGGATATTCACTTCATCATCAGCAACACTTAAAACGTTAAGTAAAGCATTTCCATCAACAGGGATTTCAAAATTTTCCTTACTGTCAATTTCACCAATAGGTAATTCAAAACTATGTTCACTTTCACTACCTGCTTGAAATTGAACCTCTCCATTTACAACTTTTAAATTTACAATTTCAAGATTAAGAATTTTCATCAATGAAACAAAAGACTCTTTATCTTTTTTGGATAATTTTATTTCAAATTTAATAAGTTCAAGTATACTATCAATTGGAGATTTATCATCTTCAATTTCCATAATAGTGGAAATAAAATCAATGTCTTTTAATAGGTAATTTAAATTTCCTTTGTTTTTGCTTTTTAATGTTAATTTATTATCTTTTTTACCTATTTTTATTTCATTATTACCAACTGCAGAAAGAAATTTTATAAGAGTACTAAAATCCCCAACTCCTAAATCCCATTCATCTTTTGTGCCAAGATTTGTTTGGCAAGCAAGTAAAACAGATGTTTTTTCATCTATAGCTTCCACTAAAAAATCACCATTTTTATATGTTGTGATTTTACAATTTTCAATCATACTATTTAAATAAATCTTTTTTAGAAATTTACTCAAATGATTCGCATTAATTTTTTCCATCTTTTATTCCTTTGTTGATTTTATCTAACCATTGATTTTTTACTTCATTGGAAATATGAGCCATCATTACAGGTGGTACAGACATTCCAATTATATAGTAAAAAGGTACATTTAAAAAATTATAATCACTTGGAAATGTGCCTATTTTAATAAGTTCATTTTTATTTAATGCTCTTTTGTAAATTGGATGATATGCAAAACCTCTTCTACTTGCACAAATAGTGTGACTCGGTTTTTTCATATTAGTTTTTCTTATACTACAAAACTTCCCAACTTGTTCACTTTCTTTAGCATTTTCCCAATATTTATTGGTAAGTTCTGTTAAATTATACTTTTGATCACTATTATCAGAAACATCTTTAAATGGAATTTCAGGAATATTAAAATCTAAATTCAAAATAGGTCTATTATGAAAAAATGTATTTGTTTTAATATATTTCAATAAATCATTTCTAACACCAAATATAAAAACTCTTTCTCTTTTTTGAGGAACTCCCATTTTTGAGGAATCTAATAATTTATAACAAAAAGAATAACCAGCTTTTTGTAATTCAATTATTATTTTAGATAAATAATTTTTAGCTTTTCCTAATAGTAATCCTTTTACATTTTCAGCAATTACAATTTTTGGTTGTAATTCTTTTGCAAGATCAATTAAATCAAAAAATAAAGTATCAAGAATCTGTTTAGTTTGGCCTTCTCTAAATTTTTTTTCCTTTCCCCATGCTTTTTCTCTTAGTCCTGCTATAGAAAATGAACTGCAATTATGGCATGCAAAATTATAAACTGTATATGATTCATCATCTTCTACAGATAAATTATATACAATGGTGTTTTTATACATAATTGTCTTTTTCCTAAATGGAAGCCATATATAATTATCTTCATAAAAACCATGTTGTTGAACTCTATAAGTTTTGTAAAACTGCAAAGAATAAGAGTTGCTTACATTTACTTTTCTCCCTTCAATAATTCCATCCCCACCTTTTCTAAATATAAGTGTTGTTGGAACCTTGTAAACTTTATAAACAATTGACTGAATTTCATAAATAAGTTTTTCACTTATTGATGAACATATAAATTTACCTTTTTTGTCAATATGTCCATCAGCATCAAGATAACCATCAAGAAAAATAGATAAATATTCTATTGGCAAATTAAAAATATCTGATGTTATTTTTTTATTTTTAGCTCCACTTCCGAATTGTTTCATATAGTAGCAAAGTTCTTTTGAAGATATATGGAATTTATAAACCGTTCTTTCTTCAGTTAAAATATATTTACTTGTATATTTCTCAATTTTATTTTTTAATTGTTCAACCTCATGTTTTCCACAACAAATTATAAATACATGTCTATTTGGTTTTCTTATTTTTCTTCCATAAGATTTTCTACATTTTTCTGAGCAATAACTTGTCCATTGATTTTCATACCTTTCATGTCTTTTCGAAAGATTATTACAATTTAAGCAAGTTTCTTGTTTTGAATTATAACGTTGTTGGTATTTGTGTTTATTGTTATTTTCAAAAATTCTTATCCACCCATCGCCAAACCACCTCCCAATTAAATACCATAAATTTTTATTTTTTAAGTCAAGGTTACATTCTTTAATATTGTTTTTTAAAACACCCTCCCAATTTGGAAATTGACTTTCAAGATTTATAGGAATACCTATATAATCTTGTTCTTTTATTGAATTTGATGAATTTTTAATTATATTAAGTTCATCAACGGTTTTCCAACAAGGTTTTGAAAATTTTCTTATGTTAAATTTATTTTGTCTATTCATCGTTCTAACATAAAATGGATGTTCTTTTGTTGTTTCTATATTTAAACAACCTTGAATTTTAAGATTAACTATTTCAGAAACTCTTTTATTCATTGTTTCTGAAATAGTTTTAAGTCTATTTTTATGTGTAAATACTTTATCATTAATTTTAATATCTTTTATTTTTTTAAAACCATCTTCACACATAACTAAAGTATTTTTAGTAAAACATGGAGGAGAAGAATCTAATATATCAAGATTATATAAATCTTTTGGAAAATCTTTTCTGTTTTTAAAATCTTGAATAGATTCTATAAATTGGTATTTTGGATTAAAATTTTCAATATAAACTTTAGCAAGTTTTTTATCAATTTCATTAAATCCAATTACATTAAATCCTGCTAATTTATATCCCATTGTTGATCCACCACCACAAGAAAAACAAGAGAAAACTTTGTAATTATTTTTTTTAACTGGAAATCCATTCTTTAATTCCCAGTCATATTTAAAATTAGTAATTTCCATTATTATTTTTTACTTTCTTCAAATGAAACAATTTTATTTTCATCAACAATAATAAGTCTATTTTTGAAAGGTTTATATTTCTTATTTCTTATTTCTGATTTACCATGATTAATCATAGTTGAAACTGATGATTTTGGGATTTCCATTTCTTTTCCAGATATATCTATAATTTCTTTTAAAGAAAGATTTCCTTTTTCAATGAGATTGGCAACAAATTGTGTTTTTGTAATTTTCTTTTCAATAACTTTAATTTCTGGTTTAATTTCTGGTTTAATTTCTGGTTTAATTTCTGGTTTAATTTCTGGTTTAATTTCTGGTTTAATTTCTGGTTTAATTTCTGGTTTAGATTTCTGGTTTAATTTTCTAAAAATATTCTCACATTCAATATAATCTTCATTATAATCACTATTACATTCAATACAACCCTCATCTTTTGGGTCGAATCCCTTCCCCATAGCAGGACACTCTTCAACAGTTTTTTCTTCTATTTTTTCTTCTATTTTTTCTTCTATTTTTTCTTCTATTTTTTCTTCTAAACTTTCATAGTAAGAATAAATATCATCTGGAATATCATCCCCTTTACCACTATCAATAACTTTACCAATACCGTCTATAAAACTTTCAAGTAGAATATCCATTTTAACACCAATAATTTTAATTTTTTTCTTTAACAAACCTGTTTTATTAAACTTAGTACAATTTTCTTTTAAATCATTAAATTTTATATTCACTAATTTCTCCTTTTTAAAATAGTGTTAATAGGGTTTAATTAAACAAACCCTATTATACTTAGGTTACATTTTTTTCTCCTACTAATAGGTTATTATTTTTTAATTTCATTCCTTTCCATATTATTATTATAAACATTAATTGTAAATTATGTTACTTTATTTATATTTTAAAATATTTTTGTAATATCTCCTCATTAATAACAAAAATTTCAATAATTTTCTCTTTTCTTCTTTTTGTTTTACAATAATCTTTTATTAAATACAAAGCTTCATTGTAATCATCCATAGAGTCATAAAATTCATCAAATAATCCAAATTCATCATCTTTATATTTTACTATCCATTTCCACTTTGACCACCATCTTAATTTAACAAAAGAATAATACCCTCTTGTTGTTTTTACTATTTTAAATTTCATGATTTATTTTCCAATATTTCCTCTAACTCATAATGCCATTCATCAACTATATTTGTTTCCCAATCATGGATGTCTGCAATAAATTTTGGAGAATATATTTTTCCATGTTTTATTTCAGTTATATCTATATCTTCTGTTCCACAAGTATTATAATAATCCCAAAAACCATAACATTGGTCACACCCTTTACAAGACATTTTTTTCAAAAGATTTATTTCAAAAGCCTGAACAATTTTTTTACCCTCAATATAATAGGAATTTATTTTACCTCTAAAAAATAAACCTTTACATTTATTTTCATCTTCTTTAATTTCAACCGATATTAAACTCATTTATTTCTCCTTTTTATTTTAAAAAAAACATCTGAATATTTTAAATTACCATTGCCGCCTAATAAATCAACTTCTTCTATTTTCCTTATTGCAGTTAATGTTTTTTTAAGTTGTTTTTCAATATTTATATCTATATTATAATAAGAAGAATATGGTTTTAAATTATATTGTACAATAGATTTATTTTTTAAAATCAAAAAAATAGTTGTCCCATTTTTAAAATCAGCATGTTTAAAAGCAGTAATTAAATCTTTTTTTGTTGATACTTTAATTTGATAATCATATATAGGAAATTTTTTTAAAACTTTGTTAAATTCCTCTTTAGATATAAAACTCATTTATTTCTCCTTTAATTTAAAACTAAAATCACAATCTAATACATGAGCGATTTTCACAAGTAATTTTAATTCCAATTTTGAGTTACCATTTAACATATCAATAATTTCACATTTTGACATGCCTAATAAAAGTGATAATAAATGATTACTAATTCCCTTTTCATTCATTACCCTACATATCTCTTCAGTAATTTCAGTTAATTTATGTTCATATTTACATTCTAAATCATTTTTAAACTCTTCATATAATTTTTCAAATAGATTTTTCTTCTTCATATTAAATTTCTTTCCTTTTTATATCTTTTTTAGTATATGGTTTAAACTTTAAAATATTTTTTGAACTAATATTATCGAAATATTTTAAATAATTATTTCTTCTATTATTCATTTCAAAATATCTTTCTATATCTAATTTAAGAAATTTAGTTTCATATACATCAGGAATAATTTTCATTATTATTTTTAATAAAAAATTAACTATATATAATTTTATTTTTTTCATATTAAGTTTCTTTCTTTTTAATACTTTTATTTTATATAATAAAAAGTTTTTCTAAACTTTTTTTATTACCACCTGATAAACCATTTGAACTTAAAGAACTATTAACTTCTTTAACCCATATTTCTTTAAAATCTTTTGGAGCGTTATATTCACTTATAAAAACTAAATTATTATTATTTTTTAAATCACGACACCAATTAAAAAATAAATCATGATTAAATTCTTTTATTCCTTTATAATTAGTTGTATTTTTATAAGGTGGGTCACAATAAATAATGCTATTTTTAGGAATTTTAATATCAAAGTATTCAGTATTTGTAAATAAAACACCTTTTAATTTATCCTTTTGTTTAAATACATTATTAATAGCTTCCTTTTGATAATTTCTAATTCCTTTTTTTGTTTTAGTTATACCAGCAAATCCACCAAAAAATTTACCTGAATAACTACAATTAAAACCTACCCATCCGACAATATGTTTTTTATATTTATTAATATTATTTTTAATATGAAAATATTCTTCTTTAGTATAATATTCTTTTGGTATCCATTTTTTATAAACTATATACTTAAACATTTCAATTAAATAAGGGTTAATATCATTAGCAATTCTTTTTAAACCACTTACTTTATCAATTAAATTCATACCACCTGCAAATGGTTCAATATAATATTGTTTACATTGTTTTTTTTTTAATAATATTGGTAAAATATCTTTTGAAATTCTTGCTTTACTCCCCATATATTTCATATAATCTCCAATTATAAATATTAAATTAAAATTTATTTATCCATTCCGAATCAAGAACTACCTGACCTAAATTTAAACATTGTAAAACCCCTACCTCTTGTTCAATATTGAAATAACCAGTTCTTTTAAATAATATATTTAAACGAATTAATCCCATAGTTTTTTCAAAGTTTTCTTGATTAAGCCCTATCTTAATGTCTAAGATTCCATCTTTTCTTTTGTCATCCGTGAAATTTGATTGATCGAGTCTTTTTTTTGTTCTTGCTGATGCATCCGCCTGGTCGGCTGTAATAAATACACAATCTAAACTACCTGCCATTTGTTTAGCACTCTGCCATATTGACCATATCGCATCACGTTCATTTGTAATATGACCTTCACGTTTTTGGATATCAAGGTAATCTGATATAATTAAATCAGGAATAAAGCCACTATCTATTAAACGATTAATATCTCTTTCCATTTCTTTAGCACCAGCCGAAAATGACGGGTAATTTATAACCCTAAGATTACTACTGTTTCTATTTCCACCAAATAGACTTGTATTATTTATTTTTTTTTCAACATTTTTAGAATTAAATTTATTTAGATTTTTTTGTTCGTTGTACCAAACAGCAGGTATAAACTCTTTTGTTCCTCTACAAAATGTACATGATCTATATTTTCTATTATTTTCAAATAGTGGGAGTTCATCATCTTCCAATCCTGATAATAGATTATTTATTTTATTAACTCTTTGGTTTAAATGACAACTTCCTTTTTGATTTTTCAAACAGTCAAAAACAGGGAAAACAACAGGTATGTTAGGGGTTGTTGACCCTGCTGCTATCTGTTTATAATATCTCTCTTTTGTTTGACGTTTTGACATTTCAAATGAAAACCATACTACCTTAAGTTTATTTGTTAATGCTTCATAACAGGTTTGCTGTAACCACCAGGTCTTCCCACGTTTCTCTGGGGCTTGTATAGCAACTAAATTATTTCTTTCAAAACCACCAACCAATTCACCTAACGCTCCTGGAAAATTAAAAAGAATTTTATTTTCTTCTTCAAGAAAAAAAGATTTAATTTCACCGATAGAATGCGGGTCGTATTCTGTAGAAAGATTTTCTTCACCCATTGAAACTTCAAGCTTTTCATTAATTTCCAAAGCTTCATCAACTTTATCAATATCTAATAATTTTTGCATTTTAACAATATTAATTTCAATAAATCTTTTTTTTAAATATTGTTTAGCTTGATCAATTTGGAATTGAGAGTTAAAAACTGAATTTTCATAATCTTCTGATATTTTAGAAAGGAAAGTTTCAATAATAGGAATTAAATTTTTATTAATTTGTTTTTTCTTAGAATCAAAAATACCTTCAATATTATTTTTAGGGGCTTCATTATATTTTTCATAATACTCTTGAATCCAATTAATTATTGGTCTGGAATAATCAAGTTTGAGATATTCATTTTTAATAAGTGACAAAATATTATGGCAAAAAGTATCATCTATAATTAACCCTGTTATTATATTTTTTTCTTCATCACTTTTAATTCTTTTAATTCTCATATTAAATTTCTTTCTTTTAATAACTACTAATTAATTTATACATTTTTTCTAAAAGCTATTTATTATTTATATTATCAAATCTTACTGTATCTAAATATTTATCACATTTAGAACATTTACAATTAATAAATAAATTAGGAAAACAATTATGATTATTTAAATAATAGATTTTTTTTCATGTTTACATTTATGTGATTTTTCACACATTAATATATCTTCTTCTATATATGATTTTTCCCCACACACCTCACAAGTATATTTATATATTTCTTTAACTATTAATTGTTTGTGCATTTTCTATCTCCTTTTTATACATTTTCCTTATAAAACCTTTCAACAAACTTTGAATATTTAATTAATCCTTGATATTGAATGAGATATTCTTTATTTTTCTCATGAGTTTCTTTAACTTCTTCCTCAAATTTATCAATTGTATTAAAAAAACACCCACATCTAATCATTATTCCATTTTTCTTAGTTATTAGTATTTGAGTCAAACAATTTCTTGATCCTATGTGGTTGATATCTATAGTTTTTAGGATTTCATAACCTTTAACTCTTTGATCACCTTCAACTCTTTGAGAACCTTTAACTACTTGATTACCTTTAACTCTTTGATCACCTCCAACTACTTGATAACCTTTAACTCTTTGATAACTACTAACTACTTGATAATCACTAACTACTTGATTACCTTCAACTACTTGATAACCTTCAACTAATTGACAACCTTTAATTACTTGATAACTTTCAACTCTTTGATCACCTTTAACTATTTGATCTCTTTTAATTATTTGATTACCTTCAACTACTTGATCACCTTTAACTATTTGATTACCTTCAACTACTTGATAACCTTTAACTAATTGATTACCTTCAACTACTTGATTACCTTCAATTACTTGATAACCTTCAATTACTTGATAACCTTCAACTACTTGATAACCTTTAACTATTTGATTAACTTTAACTATTTGATAACCTTTAATTACTTGATAACCTTCAACTACTTGATTACCTTCAACAAAAATACTTTTATTAAAAATACTTTTTTCAACATCAATTGTTAAATTATCTAAAAATTCATATCTATTATTTTCTTTACTAAAGTATTTTTCATTTATAAAAATACCATTTTCATCAAAATCTTTTTTAGTTAAATTTATCATTTTATTAATTCCTTTTTTAGTTAAATTTATCATTTTATTAATTCCTTTTTTAGTTAATTATTTATACATTTTTCTTTAAATAATTGTAAGCTGATGAATCAGTATTTTTCTTCAAAATTTTATATTTTATTTCAATTTTCCACATTGCAAAAGCTGCATTGGCTAATTTTTTAAATCTTCCTAAATAAATACTTTTTGAATTTATAATTATTTCACCTTTCCATTTATTTGTATTTTTATCCCAATGAATACCTGTAATACCGGATTTATTATTTTTATTTAATTTATTTTTATTATCTTTTTTGTTTGGTTTTAAAATTGATAAATTATCAAATCTATTATTTAATCTATTTTTATCTATATATTTAATATTACCTTTAGGGAAGTAACCTTCCATATAAAGCCATGCTAATCTTTGAGCGTAATATTCTTTATAATTTATACCCATTTTAATATACCCGTTTTTATCTTTACAACTTGTAATATTTCCTATTTTAACCCTATTATTATTTGAAACTTTCCTTGTAAATATACCGGTATCAGGATTATAATATAATTGTCTTTTTAATTCTTCTTGAGTTAATTCTGTAAATTTATCTATATTAATAACCTTTAATTTTTCTTCCACATATTATACATAAAATTTTTTGTTTTTTAATTATTTCTTCTTTTTTTTTCATTTTCTATCCCCTTTTTATTTTCCCTGGCATTTCTCAATCTTTCAATAACTATCTCTTTTTGTTCGTCTGTTAGAATCCTTTTCTTACGATACGGGTTTTTGCCAAATCTAAAATCAAAAAGATGACAATTAAAAGCAGTGCATTCTTTCACTTCATTACTTGACCCACCAAGACACTCTAAACAATTTGCTCTAATAGCTTTAAGAGGTGATTTAATTTTTTTATTTTTCATTTTACTTTCCTTTCCCTAAATATATTATAAACATTTTTCTAAAATTTTGTTATATTAAATTTGTTTTTATTTAACGTTCAAACAACACGTTTATAGCCTTTAAAAATTTTACATATACCTTAACACCAAAAACTTTTTTTAATACAACCTACAATCATTCTCATTGCAATTAACCATATTAAAAAACATATTTTGAAACTATTTCATATAATTTAATTGCTTTAATATTTTAGGTGCTTTATTTTGCCAGTAATCATCTGATATGAAAAAATAAGTTTGAATATTTATATCGTTGTTATTTTCAATTAAGAGTTTTGCAATAGTATGACAGTTTTGATAATGATTTAATATTAATCTTTTTTTGTTTTTATTATAGAAATCAATACATTGTTGACTTATTTTTACAATATGTTGATTTTCTTGACCTGTTAACACTCTTCTACCACTTGATACTTTTAAAATTGTTTTCTCAATTGTTTTAGATAATTTAGGGTTTTTATCTTTTACAATACCACCAAAACTACTCATTAAATATTTATGAATATCTTCTTCTGGACAATTTGCTATTATTTCAAACCATGAGTTGATACTATGTTTTTTCAAAGGGTTTATTTTTAATTTATTTAATTCTTTTGAAATATATGGTGACAATTTAAAGAAACTATCAATATTTACTTGCAATCCAAGGAATAAATACTTTGGATTTTTATTTTTCAAAAATGTATTAAATATATCAATACATGAATATATATCTTCTTTTTCATAATTTTTGAGTATTTCAACAAGATTTTTATATGTATTATAAATAATACCTGATTGCTTATCAAATGGTTTATCTTTATCAAATGTGTGTTTATGACATGGTTTAACAATATGTTTATTCCAATATTGTATTATTTCTTTAATTTTATTATTTAATGGAATTAATTTTCTATTTGACAATATTTCTTTTTTAATGGTTTTTGAATCTTCTTTTAATTTAATTTGTGAATTTTTTATTTTTGAAGAATTCGAAGGTTTATTTGATTCCGATTTTTCGGAATATTCTTTTTCTTTAGAAAAAGAATTATTATTATTTATATTTTTATTATTAGTATTATTAGAGGTTGTTTTACTGACAACTGGTTTTTCCGAACTACGGGTTTTACGTTCCTTGGTTTTTCCATTTCCATTTAAATTATTTTCTTTAGGAGAATTGTGTAATAACCATTGATTACCTATAAATTGACCTTTATCATTTTTTATTTTTATTATCTCTAAATATCCAGTTTCTTTAAGCTCTCTAATTCCAGATGTAAACGATTCTCTACCATCTTTGTCGGAATGTTTCATTAATTCACTTTTGTAAAATATCCAAGAATTACTGTGACTTAATAAAAAAGACATTATCCCTTTTGCTTTCCAAGATAATCTTTTATCTTTTAGAATGCTATTTTTAATCATACAAAAACCAGTATCTTCTTTTTTAATGAAATTTTTATTTTCCATAAAACCTAAAACCTTTCTTCCAGTGAAAAGTAAATTTATATTAAATTATTTTCTTTTAAATAATTATAAGCTGATGAAGTATTATTACAGTTAGACCAATTATATTTAACTTCATTTTTCCACCTTACTTTTACAGCATCGTCAATATTTTTGTAGAAACCTAAATGCATTGGTTTTTTATTTACACATATTTGTGATTGCCATTTTTTATTTTTTTTTACCCAACTAACACCAATAATCCCTGAATTATTATCACTTCTAATATTCCTATTTCTAACACTACATTGATTTGAAACATGTCGTAAATTTTTCCATCTATTATCATACTTAACTCTATTTATATAATCTATAGTATTTTCAGGAAAGTATCCCTCCATATATAACCATGCTAATCTTTGGGCATAATATTGTTTATTCTTTATTCTTATTTGAATATAACCACTTTTATGTTTACTTCCTGCAATACCACCAACTTTTACTCTATTTGAAGTTGCAACTTTCCATTTAAAAATACCAGTTAATGGGTTGTAATGTAAATTATTTTTTAATTCAATTTGTGTTAAATCTGTTCTTTTATACATTATATCTTTCCCTTTTTAAAAATAAAAAAACCGTTAATAGAAAATTTGAGGATTTTATTTTGTTTGTCCGACCAAAGAAAAACAACAAAAATCACCTTTTGGAGAAGGTGTTAACTTCCCCAAACTCTCTATTAACGGCTTAATGTTTTATTTATTCCCTTGGTCTTATTTTAACAATCAACTTTTATTGCTCCAAACAATAAAAGTAAAAATACGATACACTATATTTTAAACTTTGTAAATCTTTTTTTTATTCTGATAATATTTTTTCACTTATTTCTTAAATTAAAGAGTCTCATTTACCAATTTTTTCAAACCAATTTGACCCTCTATCCAAAATATAAATAATGGATATTCACTTTTTGCAACTATAAAAGGAAGTTTTGATAATCTATTATAATCTATTATTGATTCTCTCAAACCCCATGAATCTTTTTCTATAACCATGCAATTTTCAATATCATTATAAAGTAATGTTTTACAAATAGGTGTCCAAGCCCCACCAATTACAATATGAACTGTGCCAATATAATAAATAATAATTACCAATGTCATTGCTATTGTTATTTTACAATATTTTCCCATTTTATTTTCCTTTTTATAACATTTATTTATTCCATATTTCTCTCACTTCATCTATTGAAATAGGGTTAAAATTATGAATATCAACCCCAACATTTAAGCAATTTTTAATTTTTAAAAAAAGATTGTGAATATGACCACATAAAAATTTTTTATCGCTATTTATTGTAGAAATAGACGGGTCATGAACACAGATAAATTCTTTTACTTCAAAATAAGGGTAATGTACAGAATGAAACCCTACATCAATGTAAAAAGTAGGGTCTTTAATATCGTGATTACCCATTATTAGATGTAATTTCCCATTTAATTTACTTACTATTTTCCTATAATCTTCTCTATATCTTTTTGGTTTTAATGAAAAATCTCCAAGAATATATACATCATCATTACTACCAACTCTACCATTGTGATTTCTAATAATAGTTTGATCCATAATTTTAACATTTTTGAAAGGCCGATTACAATATTTTATAATATTTTCGTGGCCGAAATGAGGGTCTGCAGTAAACCAAATCATTATTTTACTCCCATTTTATATTACTCATCAAAATCTAATAAAAAATTAGGATTTATTACTTTAAAGGAAATTTTTTCATCTATTCTTGTTCGAACAACAATCCCTTCTTGTTTTGTTTTTGCAAGAGTACTATTCCTATTTGATAATTCCACTAAACTTTTAATAGATGTATCTTCATTGAAAATAATAAGATCGTCAATAACAGGAACCATTTTAAAATTATAAACACTGCAAAAATGCTTTTTATCAGATAAATTATAATATATTTTGCGATCAATATAGTAAACATTAAAAACATAAAAATCAAGAGAATCTAATTTATATTTATTCCCTTGAACACCAGGGCCTATTATTTCTCCTTGAATTGCAATATTTCCACGGTAACCTTTTAGTTTTTCTTCTATATTAAATTTTTTAGCAATTTCCCACCAATTACATTTTTTATTACTTTTAAATCTTCTTAAATTTCTTGAATAAACGGAAAATTCTCTTTTCTTAAAGGGATTAAAACCTTCTTTATTATTTATGACAAAAGTAGCTGATTGTCCATCAAGTTTTTCCATAATGTAGAAATGTTTATTTAGATTATTTTTAAGTATTTTTATATTATTCTGAATCCTTGTTTCGTCTGTTTTAGGAATAAAAGACGGAAATTTATTAGAAGTTGTAAAATATTTCTTTAAATTTCTAAAGAGTTTAAATTTCATTAAATAATTATTTTTTATTTCTTTTTCTTCCTTTTCTTTTATTTGGTATGGAATATATTTTTCAACCCCTATGATATTTGTTAAATCAACACCTTCACGCTGTATAGAAGGGTTGTAATTAAAATCAATTAAAATATTAAAAGGTAGTGCTATTCCCTGAGAAATTTGTTTTCTCATTTTAACAGTTTTTACTCTATATTTTGGTGCTAAAAATTCAAATACTTTCTTTGGCGGTAAGATTGAATCCACCTCAAAGAACACGCATAAATCACCTTTTTTAAATTCCCCTTTTCTTACAACAACTTCCCAACCAAGTATAGTAGCTTTTTCAATCCTATCAGCCCCTTTAATTGGTTCTAATTTTTTAATTTTTTGTACACTTGCAAGTTTTCTTTTCATTTTTATTTCTCCTTTTTATTTAAATTAATAGCTTTAGATACATCACAAGACCTCAACACATTATAAACACTACTTGAATTATGAAGTATTTCAAGATTATTTTTATGTTTATCACATGAACCAATTTTAACTTGTATCCAATTTGGTTCAGATTGTCTAAAATCTAAATAGGCACCATTTTTAAACCAAGATACAATTTCCATACCATCTTCTTTAGTATTTACAAATGCTGATATATTATTCATTAATTTTATATTACCACCACATACAAAACACCCTGGACAATTTTCTAAACCAAACCCTCTTGATGTAAATGAGTATGATTTTCCATATTTGTTATCATCTTTCATAATTTCTATTTCTTTAATACCTTCAATTGTTGAATATAAAGCTAAAATACCAGTTGTAAAATAACCATCAAAATAATCAATTCTTTCTTTATATGCAGGGTAGCCATATTTTAAATCTTTAATACCCCCCCTAAGACTTGTTAGTTTATTTCTGACATCTTCCAATATTTCAGTTATAGATTTATTAAAATCAGTTCCAAAAATTGGATTTTCTCTATATTTTTTATAATCTTCCGGCCCTTGCATATTATTCCCCCTTTTTATTTAATTTATTTCTAATATTTAAATTGAAATCAAACGTTATTTTTCACCATAGAACTCATCAAACAGCATTATATATTTTCGGTACTCTTCGATCTGATTATCACCCATACCATCTTTTCCCCCAGCTGCTATATAGATTTCTTTCCATGTATCAATAGTTTCAGTCTTACAACCTATCGTTAATAGCCTTTTTTCAGGGCATGATATATTAATAGTATATTTACTACCTATAATATATAATAATCCCATTGAATTTAAAATTTCTGTATTATTACCAATTTTTGCATTATCACCAATTTTTGCATTATCACCAATTTCTGCACTATTACCAATTTCTGCACTATTACCAATTTCTGTATAATTACCAATTTCTGTATAATTACCAATTTTTGCAAAATTACCAATTTCTGTATTATTACCAATTTTTGTATTATATCCAATTTTAATCCTAAAACCGTTCCCATTATCTCGAAATCCGTTAAAAATATTCCATTCCTTGTATTTATTTTTAATTTTGCTCCATAACATAATATTTCTCCTTTTTAATTATTATCGTTAAATATACAACAACATATAGATTTACGAAAAGCAACATTTTATCTTTCATATTTCTAACTCTCTTTTTAATTTATTTATTTCTAATTTAGTTAATTCGCCAGGATCACCTTTCTCCAAGTAAATTAAATCAACACTATCAATAATACCTGATAATTGATTAGCTATCCTTTCACCATTGTCCTGAGCATCGCAATCAGGGATAACAACAACTCTTACAACCTCTTTTTCTAATAATAGAGTTATTTGGTTTTGAGATAAATTTTTCCCAAAAGAACAAATACAACCTTCTCCTATATTCCATACATCAGTTATTCCTTCTGTTAGAATTGCGTAACTATTGATATTGTCAATGTTATATAAACAATTATGAATTGGAACAATAACCTTTTTATTTGGTGGAAATAAATATTTTGTTTCACATTTTCCGGTAACATCACAAGCAACAAAATTTACTATTTTCCGATTTAAAAATACAGGTGCGATAATTTTAAATTTATACCTTCCTAAATTATGAGTTGCTTGAAGTTTATATTTTTTTATTAATTTTTGTGGATTAAAATTTCTACTTTTTAAATAATTTAAATGTATTTGTGGGAAATTATTAGATGATTCAGGTGGTAGTATATTACCTTGGTAAGGGGTAAACTCATTTTCATCTTCAAAATAATTGTTATCAAGATATTTTTTAGAAATTTCTTTTGCTTTATGGAAAGTAGTATTTTCAATTTCAATAATAAAATTTATAAAACTTTTATTTTCCTCACAACTCCAGCATGAAAAGTTCCCCCTTTTTTGATTTAAGGCTGAATGGAATCTATTATCATGACAATAAGGGCATTCTTTTAACCCTATCCAATTCCCACCAATGTTTTTCCCACTAAGCTTATAATCTAAAAATTTATTATCTAAATATTGTTGAATGGTCATTTATATTAAATTCCTTTCTTTTAGATATAAATAAGCAGTGGAATCACTTTTGCAATCTTTATAATTATATTTTACTTCCGCTTTCCATCTTGCCAATACAGCTTTATCAAAATCTTCTTTTTTAAAACAACCAAGGCGTATTGTTTTATTATTTACTTGTATTTGAGAATACCATCTTTTATCTCTTTTAACCCAAGTAACCCCTGTAACACCTGATTTATTTCTTTTTGATATATTACAATTTCTTGAAACATGTCTTAGATTATTACATTTATTATTAGATTTATCTCTATCTATATGATCAAGATATCTTTTATTATTTAATCCTATTAAAATATACCCTTGGAGATTTTTACAGCCTGTAATGTCACCAACTTTTACATTATTTGTATTTGAAACTTTCCATGTAAATATTCCAGTATCAGGGTTATAATGTAAATTCCTTTTTAATTCATCTTGCGTTAATTCTTTTAATTTTCCCATATTATAACCAACCTTCATTTAAATAAATTGTTAAACGTTCACAAAAATGGGAGCTTAAATATTTATACAAATCTATAAAATCAATAACTTCAACTTCTGTTTTCCCATCACTTATCCGAGTCCCACGACCAATTGATTGAAGAATTTGAATAAATGACTTTCCCATAAATGCCAATATAATACAATTTAAACTTTGAATATTAATTCCTTCTTTCCAGACAACGGTAGCTATAACACATTTTATTTCTTTATTTTCAAGTTTTAATCTTATTTCTTCACGTTCTTCTTTTTTAGTTCTTCCTTGAACAAAGAAAAAATCATTTGAATATTCACTATATTTTTCATAAACAATATTCATTAAATTATCACCATGGGAAATGTCTTTAATGAAAATTAAACAAGTTTTATTATCTTTAATACGTTCGATAATTTCTTTAATAATAATTTCATTTCTAATTTCAGATTCAGCAACGGCAGAGCATATTTCTTGGTATTTAAATAAATTAGAAATAGAAGTTTCTTTTTCAACTGGTATTAAAGTAATCTTAGGTTTTACAAAAATTCCTTTTTCAATACCTTCTTGTATTGTTAGTTCGGAAATTACTGGGCCTAATAAACCCTCGTTTGATAATAATTTTTCGCCTTTTTCAGGAAGAGTGGCTGTAAAACCTATTCTAATAGGTGATAGTATATTTTGTAAAAGTTTTCCGTATTGTGAATCCCTACTACATACTCGATGAGCTTCATCAATAATGACAATATCAAAGAAAACATCATATTTTTCTTTAGGTATGTTTGAAATAGATTGAATACTTGAAAATGTCAACCCGGGTTTTAATTTTTTGCTTTTTGCATCAATAGAATTAAATGAAAAACCACATTTTTCACTAAAATCTGTTTTGGTTTGTTCAAGTATAGAAATATTATGACAAAGATATAAAATATTTTTGTTACTAAAACAACTAATAATACCACCAGCAACATAGGTTTTTCCAGCACCTGTTGCTTCCTTAATAATTCCTATTTGTTTTTGAAGAGCTGAATAAATCCCATCAATTTGATAATCTCTAAAATCAATACCAGGTAAAAATGGTTTTTTATCAAATTTTAATCTTTCTCTATTATTATTATCTATTTCTATTTCAGGAAATTCTTTTTTAATCCTTGGTAAAAAACCCGATAGAAATATTCCCGATCTCCCGTCTACAAAATAAGCTTTTGTTAATACCTTCTTCTTTGAAAAAGGACCTTGTTTAAAGAATGTCTTTTCGTAACTTAAAATTTCTTTAATTAGATTAATTGCTGGTTTATTAGCTTTACAGTGTATTGGGTCAAGATACGTAATTTTCGGCATTATATTCCTTTTCTTTTGATCAATATTATCTTTAATATTTTTTTTATAAAATGTTAACAAAGTTCTTTAATTCTTTAATTGTTTTACTTCCATTTGTTCTACCAAATTTATTCCTTATAAATGTATTAACTTCACGTTTTTGGAATTTTTTAGTAATTGGTGAAGTAATCATTTCAATCACTTCTTTTGGCCCATTTAATATAATTTCAATAATTTCTTTTGCTTCTATACTTAATTTTTTAAAGGAATCTTTTTTTGAAACATCTCTTTCAATATTTTTTTTATCAACTGGAATAAAAAGTGAAGCTTTACTATCTTTAGTTATTCCTCTTGAATTTACAAATTCTAAATTTGAAAGACAACAATCAATAGTTTTTGTTGTATATTTATCAATTGATTTTACTGACTTTGACGTTCTAATTTTATATAAATAGTGATTTTTCAAACATAAATAAAACCAAGTAGAAAATTTACTTCCTTTATTTTTATCAAAAGATTTATAACATTTCATAAATATTTCATTACCATCAGATAAAAGGTCATTAAACTCAAAAACACTTGTTTCAGAATATTTAAAAGCAAGTTTATTAAGAATACCCCTACACTTTTTATATAGAATTTCTATATTTTCCATTATATTTTCCTAAAATTTTATTGATTATTTTTTAAACTTTACGAAGTTTTACATATTCTCAAATCTATTAACAAGGGCTTTATAAACCCTTTCTTCTTTTACATAAGAAAGACCAGATATTTTTTTTCCATTCATTCTAACTTTCCATAATTCAATATTTGAAATATCTTTATTTACTGAATTAATATTTTTTATGGTTGTTTTTTTAATTTTCATTTTATTTCTCCTTTTTTTGTTGTTGTTAAATAAAGAATAACATTAGAATTTATAGAAAGCAACATTTATTTTCCATTTTATAACATTTATTTTTCATCAAGGTAAAAATCTCTTTCAATATGGTCATAAAAAAGTGAAAAATCTATAGGAATAATATCATTATTTTCAATCATTTTATCAATTGTTTTGTAACTTAAACCATAATCATATTTTAAATTATAATTAATCTTAAAACCATATAAATAAGCTTTTTGTTGAATGGTTTTCATAGACATGTAATGTTTTTTAACAGGTGTTTCTGATAAAAAACTATCATTTATTCCTAATAATAAAGGTTCAATTTGTGATTTTCTTATTTTCATTTTTTCCCTTCTTAATTAAATTATTTAACTTCTTATATACAGAATATTCCTTATATATATAAGAGAGTCAAGACATTTAATTTTACCGATCAACCCCTTGGATATTAGCCCCTTGGAGATCAGCTCTTATAAGATTAGCTCCTCGAAGATCAGCTCCTTGGAGATTAGCCCCTTGGAGATCAGCTCCTCGAAGATTAGCTCCTCGAAGATCAGCTTCTGTAAGATCAGCTCCCTCAAGATCAGCTCCTATAAGATTAGCCCCTTGAAGGTTAGCTCTTATAAGATTAGCATCTTTAAGATTAGCTCCTCGAAGATCAGCTTTTATAAGATTAGCATCTTCAAGATCAGCTTTTATTCCTTCGATATCCTTATTTAGCCATAGATTATGTTTTTTGAGTATTTCTTTTAATTTTTGAATTTCCATTTTATTTTTCCCTTTTTTTTGTTATTGTTAAATAAAGAATAACATATAGATTTACGAAAAGCAACATTTATTTTACATTTTATAACATTTATTTTAAAGAAAAAAAGGTAGCTAAATTAATAGTTACCTTTTAAAATTATTTATAACATTTATTTAATCTTTTTTATTTTATTTTTTTTTACCCCCACCTCTTACCCATTTTGTAATATCTTGTAAATTTACAAGTGTAATACATTTGGGAAATTTAATAGCATTTAAAATTTTATTATGAATCAGCCTGTTTATAGTCATTGATGAATATTTTGTAATATGTGCCACAACGCTAACAGGCAGCCAAACTCCTTTTTTCGGTAGGTCATTTACAATTTCAATTTTTATTTTTGCATTTTTATCTAATTTTTTTTTCACAATATAAACCTTATTTCCCCTTAAATGAGATTTTCCCGTGGGAATCATTTGAAATACTTGTAATTTTATTAAATTCCCTTGAACTGAAAAATTTCCTACATAAAGGAATACCAAGAGCTGCAATTTTTAAAATATCAGCTTTATTCTTTAACCCATTATATATTTTTTGTGGAGTTTCGGTAAAAGTAGTTTTTGAAGTTTCTGCAAAAGTTGCTATTGCCTTTGTTGTTTGAAGAACTTTCAAACCATTATCATAAGCTTCATCTTTCAATTCTTCTTTAATTCCCTTTAATTCCTTTGTCATTTTTTTAATTTCCGAATCTAAAAAACAACCTCTGTTAATCTTTGCATTTAGTGTTTTTTTAACCATATTTCTCCTTTTTTATATATTAATATTATTCTTCACCCAATATGAAGAAATTTAAAATTTACTACCAATTTTCATTTGCTTCTTGAAGCGCTATAATAAAACCATCATACATTTCATTTTCGCCCAAAAATTCAAATAATGCTATAGCTATATTAAGGTTAACGGAATAATCTTTAGCTTGTTCTTTAATATAATCCATATTTTTTATTGTATCTGGTAACATTTTATTTTCCTTTTATAATTCTTTCTAATATCACCCATAAAATAATAATTATTATAAAACTTGCTTGCTGTATTAAAAATAACGGTAGAATATATAATTCCCAGAAATTTTCCATTTTATTCCCTAACCTATAAATAATTTAGACCATTTAATCAACCCAATTCTACTAATTTCATTTTTATTTGGTTCCCATTTATCATTTGTTCGACAACCAAAACAACCTGTTTCATCAGTTGTTTTACAAGTAAAACAAGATACCATATATTTTATAGAGTTGGTTGTTTTACTATCTATTGTATTTTTATTATTCCCTATCATTTTATTCCCCCTTTTTTATTAATTACAACATTTATTTTAAATTTTATTCACTTCAAAATTTATCAACCAACTCCATAATCTTGTCTATTTTTTCAAATGACATTATCTCTCCTTTTTATTCGACTATTAAAGGTATGTGAATTATAGTCTTACATGAATTACAAGTTATGATGTAACACCCTCGATCATAAGAGGTGCCTAAGCTACATTCACCTTGTTCCGTAACTTGATCACGCTCTAACCCTGCCAACTCTACGTCTTTTTCATTATAAACGTATTCGTCAATAGAAGGGTCATAGGCCCCGTTATGATCGCAAGCATCACAATCATTTGGAGTTTTAACTGAAAATGTAAAACTTCCGCAATCGCATTTATAATTATTCATACTTTCCCTTTTTAAAGTTTTAATTCTTTCCCAAGAAAAAATCCCTACTAATCATATCTTTAATTATCGAGAGAAGAATTTCACGGCATTCCCCATCTTCAATAACTTTTTCCATTGGTGTTTCAACCATTACGATATTATCCCCTGGTATCCAAGAAAACAGACTCCCTAATTCTTTTTCTTTGTATTTATCCCATGGTGCTGTTTCTTCCCCACCACACCAACCCGAATCACAACCGCAACCGTACTCAATTGATATTTTTCCATCTTTTGTGGTGTGGACTGGTATTACCCCATTAATACGGAAAGTAACTGACTCCCCCCATTGAGATTCACTACACTCAAGGCATTCAACGGCCAGCTCATAGTCTGTACTGCCATACTCACAGGTATGAACAGGTTTCAATTCAAAGCTTACCCAATCTATCGAGGCTCTATCCAGCCCTTTCATAAGTACATCTTTGATTTTATATTTTTCCCCATGTGTAGGGGAGATTAAGTCAATTCTTTCTGAACCATCAACTATATTTTTTTCCCATAGGTCCATTACCCCATTAATACAATCTTCGATTTCATCACCGGAAGAATCCCCACGTGAAAAGCAATATGTTGCTGAAATAGGTTTGCTGTTTTCGAAGGTAACTGTACTCTCGATCCAATACGCTTCCGAACACATAAAACGCTTCTTATTTGTGGTTATGGTGTCATGCCACGAACCATTTTCATCTTGTTCTGTATAATCGAGATACTCATCAATGTCAAATCTCTTTGTCAAGGAACCAGAATTATCAGAATTATCAGAATTTGTGTCGGTTATTTCTGCACAGTATTTTCTTGCTAATTCTTTCATGTTTTTTCCCCTTATTTATATTAAATTATTTTCATACTTCCTATATATCTTTTCTGAAATCCCAGACAGCCTTCATTTCGTTATCGAAAAACCATTGTGCTTGATCTTGTTGTAATATACTTCCTGCGAATTCACGAGCGCCCTTCTCGTCGAAAGTGAAACCTTCCTCAATTCCGTCTTCTTCAGTAATTTCAATTTCATATTGAATTTCTTCTTCTGAAAAACGTTCTATAAGAGTTTTTCTAATTTGATTTGTTTTAATTATTTGTTTTTCTGTTCCGATTATTTTTTTCATTTTATTTTTCCCTTTTTTTTATTTATCGTTAAATAAAGAATAACATATAGATTTACGAAAAGCAACATTTATTTTACATTTTATAACATTATTTTAATCTTTT
>PJEL010001028.1_pt1 | contig 30006 bp, 26 predicted proteins | sample 1853271 | NCBI WGS metagenome assembly PJEL01 (sample SAMN08108733, study PRJNA415343) | Invertebrate metagenome, whole genome shotgun sequencing project. | host: Globobulimina | place: Sweden: Gullmar Fjord | collected 2015-08 | reverse complement strand
TCAGCAGCTTTATAAAGTTTTCCCAAATCTTTAAGTACAGTCTTGCTTGCTTTGCGAATACTCACCCCTTTTGGGGTAGATTTTAAATATCTCAAACGACGTTTAAGAATCTCCGCCATGGATTTGAAATCATCAATTTCACCCTCCTTAATTGTTTTCAATCTAAAACTTCTATAATCAGCTTTCTTGGCCACTCCCTTTTCAAAAACCACCATAGAAGCCACCGTATCCGTTCCACCCAAATGGGAAATATCATAACCTTCAATTCGTTTGGGCGATTTCTTTAACTTCAAGACCTCCGCTAAGTCTTCCAATGCAGACTCATCACCAGGTTCAAAACCTGCCCATCTTGCCTTATGTTGTTTCTGAAAACTTAGAGCATTTTTTTGCGCCAACTGTATTAGTTGATGTTTTTTCCCACGCTGCGGAACCAAAACATTCATTGCCCCTCCCCTTTGCTGTTTCATCCAATCTTCAAAAAGTTCTTGTTCACCAAATTCAATTGGAATAACAATATTTGGAGGTAAATCAGCGGCCTTTGCATAATATTGGAAAAGGAAACTTTCAATCACTTCTGGTGCAAAATCTTCATCACCTTGATCAAATCCCGGAGCATCTACAACAAAACTTTCTTGATCAATTAATTTTCCATCTCTGACCACAAAAAGATTGAAATATGCTTTCCCAGAATCCAAAACAAAAGCAAGAACATCCATTTCATCATGATCTGGTCGCGTTACCAGTGTCTTTTGCTTTAAATCTTTAATTGTAAGCAATTTGTCCCTAATTTGAGCAGCTTTTTCAAACTTCTTCTCTGCAGCCGCAGTTTCCATAACAGATTTCAAATACGCCTCAATTTCACCAGTTTTACCTTCAAGGAAACGCTCAATCTGACTTATAGACTTTCCATATTCCTCCGGCGAAATCTTTGCCAAACAAGGTGCAGCACACCTTTTAATATGATAATCCAAACATGGATAAGCAATAGTCTTGTGAGAAATTTTAACTTTCTCATCCTTCCAATCAATTCCTATATCACAACTTCTGTATTGAAATATTTTCTGCAAGAAAAGTAGAGTTTTTTTGACCTTATGCGCTGCTGTCTTTGGCCCAAAATACCTTGCCCCATCTTTCTCAACCTTTCTAACTATTTTAATTCGCGGGTAGTCTTCATTCTTAGTTATTTTGATATACACGTAATTCTTATCATCTTTCATCATCACATTATATTTTGGCATTATTTCCTTGATCAAATTCGTTTCAAGAAAAAGCGCCTCCAAGTCACTACCAACTTCTATCCACTCAACATCAACTGTTTTTTCAATCAATTTTTCAGTACGGACAGGTCTATCTTTTTGTTTCCGAAAATAGCTCATCACCCTTTTCTTCAAATCCTTGGCCTTCCCCACATATAAAATTCGCCCTTCTTCATCCTTAAACTTATACACACCGGGCTGATGAGGTAACTTCTTTAATAGTGATGTAAGATCTTTCTTAGGCATAAGACTTTTAACAAATTCTATGGTAGGCTAACTTCTTATCATGAGCAAATCTATGGACCCAATATTTCCAAAATCTTTAAACGTAAAACAGGCTGTTATTGCTACCCTTGCTTACTTTGACCTTTTTGGAGTTCCACTAACAAGAAGCGAAATTTCTGAGTACCTTTTCTTTGCGGATCCAGATGATAAAAAAATTGACATGTATTTAAAGGAAAGTCCTTTAATCAATTTTATGGATGGATATTATGCACTTCAAAGGTATCCAGTCTTTTTCCAGAACTTTTCTGAAAAGCGAATTCGATCCAAGCAATACTGGAAAAAAGTAAAACGTTATCAATGGCTCTTTTCTATCTGTCCTTTCATTGATTTTATTGGGGTATGCAATAGCCTACCAATCCGTGATATTCATGATGAAAGTGATATAGATCTATTTGTCGTTGCAAAAAAAGGACATCTTTTTACTGCAAGACTCTTCTTAACCCTTCTAACAAGTATCTTCTTTATCAGACGCCACGGTGAAAAAGTTAATAAAAGATTCTGCCTCAGTTTTTATGTTACGGATGAAGAATACAACTTTGAAAAACTATCAAGAAAACCTTATGACATATACCTTGCCTATTGGATCAAAACGCTTGAGCCAGTTTCCGGAAATTATACAAGCTATCTCAAATTTATTGAGGCAAACCAAGAATGGTTGAAACCATATTTCAAAAATCTTATTCCGCGCAAAAGGTATTACCGCACTGCAAAACCAGCACAAGAAAAGTGGAAAACTCGCTTAGAAAACTGGTTTGGCTCAAAAAACTGGGAGCAAAGATTTAAAAAATGGCAGTTAGAAAGGGCTCAAAATAAACAAAAGCAACTTGAAGATCAGAGCGGTACAATAATTAGTAACAACATCTTAAAATTCCATGACCAAGATATCCGTGATCAAGTTAGATACAGCTGGGTAGAGCGAATGAACTCAATTCTTTAAATTTATACTATCTTTTTTAATAAAGGAAAATCCTAGACCAAATAGCAAGAAAGACAAGTACCAAGACAAATCAATAAGGTCTCCACTCACGTAAGTCTCAAAATTGATAGCGTAGTGAAAATCGGCAATAAGCAAGAAAACAATAGCAAACCCAATAATAACCCAAGCCGTATTATTTGTTTCTGAAAAGATGAAGCTAGTAATGAAAAGTACTGGCAAGAAGAGCAGAATATCTGCAACAAAATAAACAACAGTCAGTAAGTTTTCATAGAAATTCACATCTGAATTCAAGGTGATTGGAGAAAAGTTAAAGTAAACTAAGAGCATAATGAAAAGTAATAGCATTATACCCGTAAAGTTCTTGAAAAAATGTTTGGCGCTAGGCGAAGTACCAGTAAATACACCAACAAGAATTAATGGGTAAGTGAGAAGATAGAAGAAATCTGCTATTGAAATCACTTCAAAATCCTTGATGATCCAAAGTACATCTCCAATCAAATAGCTTGAAAGTGCCAAAGTCATGTAAAAAACACTCTTTCCCATCATTGTTGAAAATCCAAGATTTTTAACCACACTAATACCAATAAAAATAGGTATCAAAAGTGAAATCACATTTACAACTGTTGTAACGTTATCAAAATATTCACCTCCAAGTTTGAAGAAGTAAATTGCGAAGATGAGAATAAAATAAACGGAAAGTAGTGGCAGGATTAGACTTAACTTTTTCATGATTTAATTTTAGATTTCTTAAATTTAAATAGCAAGGAACTTCCAACAAAACCAAATTGTGAACGCAGTTCATTTTCTAGATATCTTGCATATGAGAAATGCATGTATTCAGCCCATTCGCAGTAAAAAACAAATGTAGGCGGATCCGAATCAACTTGTTTCATTTGCAATACATTAAAGCGACGCTTCCCTTTTTGCCCCTTAGGACTATGTTTTGCCAAAGTCATATCCAGCCAAACACTTAAATCTTCCTGAGGAATTATTTTCTTCCTTTCTGCGAATACAGATTTTGCCAAATCCAAGATGTGGAAAATATTTTTCCTTTCCAAAGCCGAACTAAATACGACTGGCGCCCAAGGCAGGTAAGCCATCTTTTTCCTCAATCTATGAATAAATGAATTTTCCAAATCTTCACGTGTTTTTCCTTTTGCAATATCAACCTTATTTACAACAATAATCAGACCCTTCTTTTGTTCCAGAATATACGCACTAACATGGCAGTCTTGATTAGCAATGCCCTCCGCAAAATCCAACATCAAAACACAAACATCAGAATCTTCCACGGCCTGCATAGTCCGTAAAATACTGTATTTCTCAATTCCCTTCTGAACTTTTCCCCTTCGCCGTAATCCAGCCGTGTCAATCAAAGTAAAATCACTTCCATCATATTCAAATGGAATGGAAGTTGAGTCTCTAGTAGTTCCAGGCACATCTGAAGTCACAACTTTCTTCTTACCAAAAAGCGCGTTTATCATTGTGGATTTTCCAACATTCGGCCGCCCAAGAAAAGAAATCTTAATTCTTCCATCATCTTCCTCCTCTTCAATCTCCTCATCAAATTTCTCAAATTTCAGTTTTTTAAGCTCATGAGCCACAGAATTTGAAACTTCATCCAGTCCATCAGAGTGCAATGCAGCAGCTGGAACTGGATCTCCAAAGCCTAACTCATAAAAATTAAATCTCAATTCTTCAAGCGAACGATTATCACATTTATTTGCAACCAAAATCACCGGTTTTGTAGAACGTCTTAACAAATCTGCAGCGTGATAATCCTCCGAGGTTAAATCTGATCTAACATCTACCATAAACAAAATTACATCCGCACCGTCAATAGCCACTCGTGATTGTTCTTGAACATTCGCTTCAATATCATCTCCATCTTTATCTAATTCCAAACCACCAGTATCAACCAAAAGCACTCTGTATCCAGATAGATCAGTTGTTTGGTACAATCTATCCCGAGTAGTCCCAGGAATTTCAGACTCAATAGCCTGCCTCTTCCCAATCAATCGATTGAATAAAGTGGATTTACCTACATTCGGCCTCCCAACAATTGCAACTACAGCGGACATAAAATCTATGAATAATAAACAAAGCCTAACAGATAGAAATTCAAAGCTCAAGCTAGTAGCTGTGACAAAAGGTCGCAGTATTGAACAGATCTTAGAAATGCTGGAAAAAACGGATGCAAAGCGAATTGGAGAAAACCGCCTTCAAGAAGCCAAAGAAAAATTCCCAAAACTTCCAGCTGAACTGGAAAAACATTTCCTAGGAAAACTCCAATCCAGAAAAATCCCAGAAATTGTCCAACTTTTTGACGTCATCCAAAGCGTTGAGAATCTTGAGCAAGCCAAATTTATTTCCAAGGAAGCTAAAGAAATAAAAGTCTTTCTCCAAATAAACATTTCCGACCTCCCCCAACGCAGCGGCTGCCATCCAGATGAAGCCCTAAAACTAATCAAAGAAATTCAATCCCTTCCCCACATCAACTTAATTGGCGTCATGGGAATGGCTTCCCAAAATCCAGATTCCATCCGCAAAGAATTCCAACTCCTCAAATCTTTACAAGCAAATCTCCCCGAGTGCTCAATGGGAATGTCCGGTGATTATCAAATAGCAATTGAAGAAGGAAGCACAATGCTAAGACTCGGCACAGCTCTCTTTACTGAACCTGTATTGCAATTTCCCGTAAAATTTGAGTAAATAGGTATATATGACCACGCTAAAACGTCTTATAAGCAGTTTGCTCCTCTCCGCATTTTTAATTGTGCCGGTTGCTGGTGCATCAAATACAATTCTACCGAGACTGGATCCAGACAATATATTTGAATGTGACCCAAAGGCAGATGACTGGAACGATTATTATGGGCTCTTTTTCCAAGATGAAGAGTTCCTCCAAGCAATTATTCAGGAGTCGGCAGAAAGTGGAGAAGGTCCAAATGTTGAAATCAATGACATCCTTGCCTGCGCTATAAAAACCGGCCGTGTGCAATTCTGGATGATTCCTTACTTTATTAGCAACATCCTCAACTTCCTCATAGGAATTTCCGGCCTGCTATCAATTTTAATGATTATGGTTGGAGCCTACTTTTATATTGCAGGAGGGATTACAGATGACAAGGAGAAAGGGAAAACTATTATTTCATATGCTTTGGGAGGATTGGTGTTAACTATCCTTTCTTGGACCATTGTTAATTTCATCTTACTCATAATCACAAGTTAATATGCGCAAATCAGTATCAAACTTTCTTAAAAGATCTAAGAAGGAAATGAATCGACTCAGAAAGAGTGTTAAAGAACTCAAAGAAGATCAAAAAGAAACTAGTAGCAAAGAAAGCAAAAGCTCTCCTAAACCAAAAGCAGATAATTACGAAAAAGTTGTTGTGCATTTTTCACTAACTAGTGTTGCAAAAGCAACTATCATGGTTCTTGCACTACTCTTCTTTGCAAACTTTATTGATGAAATTGGGAATATATTAATTGTATTTTTTGTCTCAATTATTTTTGCCGCTGCATTAGACCCAACAGTAGATCAATTAGAGAAATACAAAATTCCTAGAGGTGTCAGCGTTATTGGAATTTACCTTTTCCTTTTTGCATTAATTGCCTTTTTCTTCTCACAATTAGTACCTCTTGTTGCTACTCAATTAGTTGAGCTAGCCAGAGGAATCAGTTCATTACTTGTTGATTTGGATACCACAAAACTACCTTTCTCTGAATTCTATGCAGCCGAACTTGATGACTTCTTAGCAGAACTAGATCCGTCCCAAATCACAGCCAATTTAGAGAATTTCAGTGATCAATTAAAAGGCCTAGCAGGAAACACCATTGATGCTCTCAAAGGGATCTTTAACGGCATCGTTAATCTGATTCTTGTACTTATTCTCACTTTCTTCCTAACTATTGATGAACGTGGAGTAGATGATTTCTTTATCTCACTATTTCCTTCAAAACACGGTAAATACATCATTCGCAAATTAAACGAAATCAAAAGTAAAATTGGAGATTGGCTACGTGGTCAGATCATTTTGATGACTATCATCTTCATCTTCTCATTAATTGGTTTCCTAATTTTGGGAGTAGATTACGCACTTACGCTTGCTATGATTGCTGGACTTGCTGAGATTATACCTGTTGTTGGACCTTTCATTGCAGCCGTTCCTGCCCTATTAGTTGCCTTCAATCAATCACCTTGGCTTGTACTTTGGGTAGCAATATTTATTATCTTCTTACAACAAGTAGAACAACATCTTGCCGTTCCACTCATAATGAAAAAGGCAGTTGGCCTCAGTCCAATAATTGTAATAATTGCTATGTGGATTGGATTCAATCAGCTCAATGTAGTTGGTGCAATAATTGCAATTCCTGTGACAACAATACTATCTATCTTTGTGATGGAGTACACGTCTAAAAAGAAGTAGCGCACGTCTTGCTGCACCTTCCCAATCATAAACACCTCTTGATTTTGGAACTTTCACATCACCATTGAGTGCTTTATGAATAGCCAAACGTAAATCGTCCAAATTTCCCACCATGGGCTGATCATTTTTATAAAGTTCATTATGCACGGCTATATCGCTCATTATCACAGGGCATTTAGCGCGAACAGCCTCCAATACTGGTAAATCAAAACCCTCATAAGCACTTAAAGCCAACAGCGCACGCGCCTTTTTAAGAAACCACAATTTTTCTTCCTCAGAAATTTGAGGATATAAAAAAAGATTCTTCATCTTTTTAAGCCCTGTCTTTGCGAAGCGTTTATCTCCAGGCTTCAAACCAACAATGGCAAAATGTGCTTTGGGGAATTGTTTAGCCATTTTGATCACCCATTTAAGTCTCTTTCTGGGGTCAGCTGGACTAATGCATAAAAAGAAAGGCCGTTTCTTAAGGTGTTTAACATTCTTTGGTGCATGTGCTTCACTAGCCAACTTTGCACCTTCAAAAGTAACTTCTTTTACTAACGAACGAGGCAAGCCGAGCCCTGAAGTTGAACTTGGCAATAATATTCCAGAACTTAATTTGAGCAAACGTTTTAATGAAAAAAGCCTGTGCCAAAGTCTACTTTTAAAGGACAAAGTTCTAGCAAATTTTTCTGGTACTTGGTCATGAATGGTCATAACAAGCGGAATACCACACCTGTAAAATGGCCGCCTATCCGGAATCCAAATTAGATCCGGTTTTTTCTCAAAATAATTCCCGGGCAAGGCAGGAAAAGCAAATAAACTCCTCAAATGAAAACGAGTATTGGAAAGCGCAATATGTCTCACCTTTGGAAATAAAGCATGAATTTTTTCATCCCGCTTAGCTGCTTGATAAAACAAATCCAACTGCACATCCTTATACTTCAAAAGCTCAGCCACCATTGCTTTTGTATAAACCGTCACCCCGCTTTCATGAGCCTCAAGTAGAGGCCTAAGATCTACGGCGATTTTGAGATACTGAGTCATAACCAATAAGAGTCAAAATGCAAATTAAAAGGCTCAATAACACCACACCACCAATAACACGCACCTCAGATCTCACCACTTCAAGCCCAGAATAACGAACCGGCGCCAAAGTATACTCAGTCTGACTCGCCACATTGTATTCATCCAATCGTTGCTGAATTAAAGAAACAAATCTATCCAATTCAGCATCTTCATCCGTATGCACAGTAAAAATTAAATTCTGCTTCTCCTGCCTTCTCCCAGAAAAATCAATTTCTCCAAACTCATCCGCAAAAGAGGGTTCCACAGTCCAACCCAAAATCACATTAGCAAAATGCTCAGAAGCACGCTGATGATCATAAGAAGAAAGCGTCTCCTCAAACTGATACTGGTCCAAAGCAACGGTAGCTGAAATTAAACTTTTAGACTCAGGTTCAGGTGCATTCTTCACATAAATTAAACCCCCAACAAAGGAGGCAATTAGAACAATAACAAGAATTTTAAAATGTATTTTTTTAATCATGCATTAACTTTACATGCTTTTCCCAGGCCTGACCAAGAGAGTGCCGCAATTCAGATTTAAATCGCGCTGAAGAGAATTCATCCACACTAGCCGCTACTTCATCTGCTTTCCATTTTTTCTTTTCAAACTTTTTCATAGCTGCAGCTAAAGATTTCACAGTCTGCTCATCAAAATGAAGCCCAGAAACCCCATCCTTAACCGTCTCAAGCGCGCCTCCTTTCCCATATGCAATAACAGGTGTGCCAGATGCCATTGCTTCCAAAGGAACAATCCCAAAATCCTCCAACTGAGGAAAAATCAGAGCCTTGGCACGTTGATATGCATCTTTCAACTCTTCATCACTAACTTGTCCCAAAAATTCCACATTTGCACCGGCCATTTTCTTAAGCCTTTTCATTTCTGGCCCAGTTCCCACAATTTTCAAAGGTCTATCCAATTTTTCACAAGCCTCAATCACCAAATCAAATCTCTTGTAAGGAATAAGCCGCCCAACCGCCAGATAAGAATCACCCTTGTCCTCCGCAGATCTAAATTTATGCAGATCCACAGGCGGATAAACCACCTCACTCTCCTTGCCGTAATATTTCTCAATTCGCCTAGCCACATAATTTGAATTCGCCAGAAAATGATCCACTCGCTCCGCCGCCACCCTATCCCAAAGCCGAATCTTATGAAGAATTGGTGAATAAAGAACTTTAAAAGGCGAAAAACTTCGGAAACCACGCTGATATGAATGCGATTGATCCCAAACATAACGCATCGGCGAGTGACAATAAGACACATGCAAAGTTTCCGGCTTAGTAATAATTCCCTTCGCAGCGGAATGACTAGAGGAAATCACCAAATCATATTCGCTGAGATCCATTCGCTCAAAAGCAGATGGCATAAATGGAAACAAAACGCGATGCAAACGCCGCGCACCCGGAATATATTTCAAACCAGACTCCCGCACATCCGCATGCTCAAAGACCGAACAAGCCTGCTTATTATAAAGACTTGTATATATGGGAGCCTTTGGAAAAAGCTGATGCATCTCATACACAACCCGCTCCGCCCCGGCATAAACCGTGAGCCAATCACAAACAATAGCAATCTTTAGGTCATCTAACATGTAAAGAAGATAACAATCAGAGGATCAATAGGTCAATGACTCGTCTTCTAGTTTCTGCAATAACCTCTCGGCCCTCATCAGTAATAGCGTGCTCATTTTCAAGATTTCCCTGCTTTCTCGTTTCTACGCTCACTTGGCTAGATATAATTAAATCTTCATCAACTAACTTCCGTAAATAAGTACCGATTGTATCCCTGTTCCCGAGTAACCCTCTTTCCTCCAAAAAATCCGCCAATTGAGTCGTAGTTGTAGGACCTCTCCTATCAAGTTGATTCAAAATAGCAGACTTTGGCACATAGATTTTATTATATTCCATAATTTTCAAGATAAGAAAAAAACCTAAACCAAAAAATCGGTTTAATCAAGTTCATTCCTAGGAATTAGTGCTACTTCATCACAGCCAACTTAGCCTCTTCAACAGAAGCAAAGGCTTTAATTAGTTGAGTAAGGCCAACTACTTGGAGAATATCTAAGATATTTTCACGTGCAGCAGCAATTACTACCGAACCACCTGATCCAGAAACTTTGCTGTACCAGTCAGTCATGTAACCAATTGATTTACTGTTCATGTATTCAAGACCAGAAAAATCAAAGATAATGTGTAGCCCTTGAGGCACAGATTCTAAAAGTTTGTAAATTTCTTTAGCCTTTTCATCCACATTTGACTCGTCTAATTGACCAACAATGTGAACTAATTTAACGGTTTTCCCTTCAGGAGCTCCGGCTACATCTTCAGTGGTAATTTGGACTTGTGTCATGGTGGAGTTTAATTAAGTACAAGGTGACTAGGATCGTTCTGAGTTGAGGATACAGCGTCATCCTCTTTTCGTAAATATTTTTTCACGCGAACTCTAACACCGCCCATCTCAGAATCTTCAAAAACTACCTCGTCAGTCCATTCGCCAATAATCTTTGGCAGTCCGCGTCCACGGAATCCAAGAAAGTCAGCTTGTATGATTTGACGTCTTTCTTTATAAAGTTCAGTCATTTGAGCAGCATTTAGTTTGTCCTTCCCTGTTCCAGTATCTTCAACAATAACTTCCAGCGCCTTTCCTTGCGTGCTAACCAATGTAATTTTAATAAATTGACCAGGAGTAGATCCATGTTCAATCGCGTTATTACAAAGCTCATCTACTACAGCCTGAAAGCGAAAAGCCCACTGATGGGAGAAACCTGTTAGGTTCTCGGTCAAATTAAGCACAAAATCACGTATTCCAGAGATGAAATATGCATGCGTAGGAATAGTAATTGTGATCTCTGTTGGCTTCTCTTGGAGAGCCTGGTTTTGCGGTTGCATGTCCATAACGTGGTTTTTACTTCCTACAATTATATCATTAACAGAAGAAATCGTCAACTAGCGATGCCATGAATTACCAATAGATTGACAGAACGAAAAGTTATTTGTAAGATCGCCCACCAGTACTTAACTATAACAATGGAAAGATCACCAGTAAGGCGATGGGCTAATAAACTTTTTATGGCTGGACTCCTTGGAGCATCAGCATTAGTTGTCGACATCATTCCTACCCAAGAAAAAGAGGAAATATTAGATCTGAATGACAAGGCGACTATAACAGCCCTAGAACTTAGAAGGATTTTGAGTGATTCAAAATGTACAGCCCCCTCTGATTCTAATAAAGATAAGGATGATAGTGCTTATGCTAGATATCTTCGCTTTCATCATGATAAAACTAGCTCAACAGTTTCTTTTTCAACTCCACCAGAATGCACCAGTCTTACACTCGCAGTTGATTTCAAACTTGAAGATAAATAAGCTGGCTTTCACCTTGCACTCTTCTGATATACAGGTATAATTCCTGCGAATTTATTACAGTCTTTAATTCGATCCTGTCTCCTGCCCTTTTGGGTCAAAACAGGAAATGACAATTAAAGGCGTTAACCCCAAGGATTATGTCCAACCAGAAAGCAACAATGCAAGATATGCTTGCAAACGCAGTTCACTTCGGTCACAAGACTAGCAAGTGGAACCCTAAAATGACTCCTTATCTTTATGATAAAAGAAATGGAGTACACGTTTTTGACCTTAACAAGACCTATACTGGTCTTATGGCTGCTATTGAATTTCTTCAAACTGCAGCATCACAAGGTAAAACTATCCTATTTGTTAGTACCAAACAGCAAGCTGAAGGTGTTATCAAAGAAGCAGCTAACAAATGTGGAATGCCATACGTTACTGAAAAATGGATTCCAGGTCTCCTGACCAACTTCAAAACTATTCGCGGACGTGTGAAATACATGCAAAAACTACGCGATGACAGAGAAAAAGGTGATTTTGAAAAATACACCAAAAAGGAAGCTGGAAATCTTGGGAAACAAATTGAAAAACTAGAGAAAGGTCTTGGAGGTGTAGAAATGCTAGAAAAAAAGCCAGATGTTGTATTTGTACTCGATGTAGTACGTGACAACATCTCAGTTAAGGAAGCTAATAAAATTGGAGCTACTGTAGTCGCAGTTTGTGACTCAAATGCAGATCCAAGCGGAGTTCAATATCCTATCCCAGGAAATGACGACGCACTTAAATCAATTACTTACTTGGTTGGCATGCTCAGCGATGCAATCCAAGCCGGTGCAAAAAAAGCACCAAAGGCCCCTAAAGCCGCACCAGCACCAGCTGGAAAATAATCTTAATCCACGCACATCATGGAAGACAACAACCCAACTCCAAAAACAGTTAGTAGCTCAGCCCCTATGGCAGCTGCTGCCTACATGCCTTTTCTCTTCTTTTTAGCTTTGAAAAAGGATGACTTTCATACAGAACATGCTCGTGTTGGAGCAGCTCTAACTTTCTTTTTCCTATTTGCCATCCTTCTTTGGATCATAGTAGGAAAATTTGTAGGAATTATTCTTATTCTTCTATGGGCAATTCCAGCATTTTTAGGTGCTGCTCAAGCTTGGGGACATGGAAAAGCTACACTCCCAGGAATGAGTCTTGCTACAAAGCTTCCAATTGGAAAACTAACAGGTCCTGACATGGGCGAACAGACTGAAAACGCAGTTACAGAAATGAATGATGCTATTCCTCCTGAACCTGTAGATGTGGATGCACAAATTGCAGCAGAGGATGTTCCAGTTGTTGAAGAAGCTCCTGCTGTGGAAGAAGCTCCTGCTGTGGAAGAAACTCCAGTGGTTGAAGAAACACCTGCTGTTGAAGAAGCTCCGGTTGTTGAAGAAGCTCCAGCTGTTGAAGAAGCTCCTGCTGTTGAAGAAACACCTGCTGTTGAAACACCAGTGGTTGAAGAGACTCCTGCTGTTGAAGAAGCTCCAGCTATGGATGCTGCTCCTGTTGAACCAGTTGCTGAGGCAGCTCCTGCAGTTGAAGAAACTCCAGCAGTTGAACCTACTGGTGATATTGAAATCAATCCAGCTCCAACTGATGAAGCTCCTGCGGGACCAAGTATGCCAACACCAGAAGTAAGTGAACCAGCAGCACCTGCTGCTCCTGAAGCCGGGGAAAATCCTGCTTCACCTACCCCACCAATTCAATAATTTAATATTTTTACTAAATGACAATTACTCTAGAACAAATCAAGTCTCTCCGTGATAAAACCGGAGTCTCTACAATGGCAGTTAAAAATGCACTTGTAGAAGCAGATGGTGACGAAGACAAGGCAATTGATATTTTAAGGAAGAAAGGAGAAGCAAAAGCTGCAAAACGATCAGACAGAAGTACAGCTCACGGCGCTGTTGCCGTTGCTCTTTCCCAGGGGAAAGCAGCAATGATTGCTCTTGCATGTGAAACTGATTTTGTAGCAAAAAATGATGACTTTATTGCTAAAGTTCAAGGCTTTGCAGATACACTTCTTGCCGATGGTGAAGATACAGATCTTACTGAAGTAGTTACTGAGCTTGGCCTTAAAATGGGTGAAAAAATAGAAGTGCATTCAAAGAAAGTTGTGGAAGCTCCAATGATTAGTTCATACATTCACTCAAATCACAGAATTGGAGTGTTGGTTGCTATGACTGGTGGAGAAGAAGCTCTTGGGCAAGACATTGCTATGCATGTAGCAGCTATGAACCCGCAAAATGTATCTCCTGATGATGTTAGTGAAGAACTTGTTGCTAAAGAAAAAGAAATCTGGACTGAAGAGTTAGCACAGGCAGGTAAACCTGCAGAAATTATTGAAAAAATCATGATTGGAAAAGAAAAGAAATTCCGTGAGGAATTCGCACTGCTTACTCAACCTTTTGTAAAGAATCCAGAACAAAAAATCCATGATCTTCTTGGAGATGTTGGTATTGAAGGTTTCTGGAGAGTGGAGGTATAATTAGACTCCTATGTTCAGCAAAATTGAAGAAGCAATTGAAGAAATCAAAAAGGGCAATATAGTTATTGTCATGGATGATGAAGACCGCGAAAATGAAGGCGATTTAATTATGGCTGCAGAAACTGCGACCAAAGAAAATATCAATTTCATGATGAAAGAGGGTCGTGGACTCATTTGTGCACCTGTAGATGAGAGTATTGCTGACAGATTGGAATTGGAGCCAATGGAAAAGAAAAATACGGAAGCGCATAAATGTAATTTCACAATTTCCGTGGATTACATCCCTAAAACTTCTACTGGAATATCTGCGAGTGACAGAGCGGAAACAATTAGAGCTTTGTCCTCCCCTACTAGCAAAGCAAGCGAGTTTGCAAGACCTGGCCATATTTTCCCTCTTCGCTCTTGTAAAGGAGGAGTTTTGGTTAGGGCTGGCCATACTGAAGCTTCAACCGATTTAGCTAGGCTCGCTGGATTAACACCCGCAGCAGTTTTGTGTGAAATAATAAAAGACGATGGTGAAATGGCAAGATATGATGATTTGCTTGAGTTCTCAAAAAAACACGATCTTAAAATTATAAATATTAAAGATTTAATAGCTTACCGTCAGCATAAAGAAAATCTAGTTACGCGAGAAGTTGAAACCACAATTGAAACAGAATTCGGTTTGTTTAGAATCCTTGTTTACAGCAACAAAATTAACAACTTAGAGCATATCTTGCTTGTGCATGGTGATGTAGATGGAAAGGACAACATTTTGGTCCGTGCACATTCTGAATGTGTAACTGGAGACGTTTTCCAATCGCTCCATTGTGACTGTGGGCCTCAGCTGGATACGGCAATGAAAAGCATTCAACAAGAAGGTGCTGGCGTAATTTTATATATGCGGCAAGAAGGAAGAGGAATTGGCCTGATCAACAAGCTCAAAGCTTACAAATTGCAAAGAGAAGGCTACGACACTGTGGAAGCGAATGAAATGCTTGGATTCAAGGCAGATTTAAGAGAATACGGAATTGGGGCCCAAATGTTAAAAGATGTTGGATTGAGTAGCATTCGCTTGTTAACGAACAATCCTAAAAAAATCATCGGTCTTGAAGGGTATGGACTGGAAGTTACTGAACGCGTACCACTTGAACTTGTACCGCAACAACATTCCAGAAGCTACCTTAAGGCTAAGAAAAATAAGCTCGGTCACCTACTAAACAGTGTTTGATTCAAATCATTTCATGCAGCGGGCACTCACTTTAGCTAAAAAAGGTGAAGGCTGGACTTTGCCAAACCCAATGGTTGGCGCTGTCATTGTGAAAGATGGAAAAATTATTGGCGAAGGATTCCACAAGCAATTTGGTGGAGATCATGCTGAAGTTGAAGCACTGAAAGGTATAGATGCAAAAGGGGCAACTTTATATGTAACTTTGGAGCCGTGTTCTCATACCGGCAAAACTCCACCATGTTCACAAGCAATTATTGAAAGCGGAATTAGAAAGGTTATTATTGCAAGTGAGGATCCACTTCGTAGTGGAATTCAAGATCTTGAGGAAGCCGGGGTTCATGTTGAAGTGGGTCTTTTGAATGAAGAAGCAAAAGCCTTAAACAAATTCTTTTTCACTTTTCATGAAAAGAAACGCCCGTTTATAACTTTAAAAGTTGCAACAAGTTCAGATTGGAAAATTGCAGAAAATAAAGAGACGCAAACTTGGCTTACTGGTAAAGAAGCTAGTATTCAAACTCATAAATTAAGACACCAACACCAAGCTATACTTGTTGGTTCTGGCACAGTTTTAACTGATAATCCGCATTTAGGTGTTAGAGAATTTGAAGGCAAGGACCCAACACGAATCATTCTTAAAGGGTCACGAGAAATCCCAGAAGATTTCCATATTTTTAGGGATAAAAACTTTTTAGTTCTTGAAAAAATGAAGGTAGAGGACGTCATGCAGAAACTCTATGAAAAAAATATAAGTTCAGTGCTAGTTGAAGGCGGACATGAAGTATTCTCTTCATTTTTAAATGCTGGGCTAGTGGATAATATGGAAATATTTATTGCACCTACCCTGCTAGGCAAAAATTCATTAACAATGGCAGATCTTGATGAGAAGCTTTCCCTTTCATTCAATTCTGTGCGACAATTGGGCCAAGATCTCTGGATTAACGCCACTCCACAATGGGTTTCAAGCAATGGTTGATATATATATTTAGAAGCATTTTTTTCCCAAATAGTCTGCGCACTATTGAATGGACTATGCTTCGTTTAGTTAACCGTGACAGGCGCAGACATGGCCTCAAAGCTTTGTTTATGCAATGGGATTTAAGAGTAGTTGCCAGGAAGCACAGTAAAGATATGGCACAAAAAGATTATTTTGAGCATGAAAATTTGCTAGGGAAAAGTCATGCGGATAGATATAAAGAAGCACAAATTAGCGATGTTGTTTCCGGAGAAAATTTGGCGAAAATTGGTGGATACAAACATCCAGTTCATAGAGCAGAAATCGGCCTGATGAACAGTCCAGGTCATAGGGCCAATATCTTACACAAATCATTTAATTGCGTGGGGATTGGGATTCACAAATCACAAAAAGGAGTCTTTTACTACACGCAAAATTTTGCGTACCGTTCATTGATTTTAAGCAAAAACCCACCTGAAAGTGTTCGCTTAAGCAGGGGTTTAACTTTGCACTTTAGTCCTGCAGAAGATGTGAATGTTGGGGTTTATAGAATCTTAGATGGAACTGGCGTAATAAAAGAAAAAGGCTTTCCAATTAAAAATAAGAATAGCCTTACAATTCACTTTTCAGATCAAGGAAAATACAAAGTGCGACTTTATACAGGAAGCAAAACTGGTAAAAGCCTTAAACTATCAAATGACATCAAGATCCGCGTAAGGAGGGGATTATTTTCATAGCCTTTGCCGTCAGCAAATAAATTGCAGCACCACCCACAGCAACAACTAAAGCTTCTAATCCAACATGTACGTAGGTCAGTTTTTCTAATGAACTCGCAAGCCCTGCCATGAGTCCTGTTGCGAGTAGAACCTTTAATAACTGCGACCCATCATAAAATTCACTTAGTGAAACTTTAAGTTTTCTTGATAAGAATATCCAAAGAAGTAGTGCATTAACACTCGCACTAATTACTGCAGAAACTGCTAAAGCCCAAACTTCAAATCCATAAACCTGAGTAAGAATTAAACTAGAACAAACATTCAATAACACTGCAAAGAATGCAATTAGTACTGGAGTTTTGGTTTCATGCAGGGAGTAAAATGCTCTGGCAAAAAGTGGCACAATACTTTGACCAATCGCGGCCCAAATAAATATACCTAATGTTAAACTTGTCATTAAAGTTGCAGCTTCATTAAATTCGCCTCCCTGTAAAATAAGTTCAACAATAGAATTTCTTAATATAAAAAGTCCTACAACAGCCGGCAAAGCCCAAAAAGTAATTGTATGTAATGACTTTCTCATTGTTCGCATAAATTTCTTTGTATCATCTGCTTGTTCTGAAAGTGTGGAGAAAACCGCAACAGAAAGCGAAATAGCAACAACTCCATATGGAAGACTTTGCAGGTTTAGAGCATAGTTAAATATTGAAATACTCCCTAATGCTAAGAGCGAGGCAATAATTGTATCCACAAATATTCCAAACTGAGAAACTGAAATACCAAAGAGTCTTGGCAAACTAAGAGTTATAAAATCTTTTACTTCTTTATTCTTAAAATTAAAGTTCAAATGATATCTAAATGAGGACTGCATACCACCTGGAATCTGCACAACAAAATGTAGCGCAGCCCCAACAACAACACCCCAAGCAAGGGCATAAACTCCATACTCTGGCGCAAAGAACCATGCTGCCAGTATGATACTCAGATTATAAACAATTGGTGCTAATGCAATCCCCCAAAAAGTTTTGTGAGAATTTTCAATGCCCTGAAACACACTACTCAATCCAAGTAATAGTGGAGAAAGAAGCATAATTCTGGTCAATTCGACTGTAGTTTTCATCACCTCTTTTTCAAAACCTGGTGCAATCAAAGGGACAAGAATAGGTGCAAAAATCCATGCAATAACAGAAACAGAAAGTAGTAACAGTAAAAGTCCATTTAATATGCGGCTTGCAAACAAAGATGCTGCATTGTCACCCTTTTTCATTAAACGTGTGTATATGGGGATGAATGCGGCTGACATTGCACCTGCAATTAAGAGAGTATAAAGGAAATCAGGCACCCTAAAAGCTGCAAAATAGGCATCTAAAGCAAAAGCGCCGCCATCTGCACCTACCCCAAATATTTTAGAGAAAACAAAATCTCTAAGTACACCAAGAAAACGGCTCAAAAGTGAAGACGTTGCAAGGAGTAATCCTCCAAAACCAACAGCTGACCACGATTTAAATAATTTCATGACAATATTGTAGCGCAATAGTTAAATTACAGGGTAAGAGGTCTAGACGTATAACCTGTTATATGCTATAATTAAGAGATTCAAATAAAAATACGTGGAAAGAATTAACAAATTATTGAACCTATCAGGTAAAGAATGGCCTAGAATTCTAGTAGGCTGGAGCATGATGTTTTTGACCAGATTTGGCTTTATTATAGGTTGGAGTGTACTAATTGCAACGTTTTTGACACATGTAGGAATTGGGCATTTGCCTCTGTTATTTTTGACAAATGCAATTCTTACAATGGTTGGAGTTGTATTCTTTAGGCAGTTAGTGCATAAAATTCGCAAAGAGGTTCTGATCACCTTTATTGTCCTTTCTGCAGCTGCATTTTTGTTGAGCGCTACCTTCTTTATTAACACAAACGCCTTTATCTTTTTTGCACTACTCTTAGTTGCAGAATCAATGCTATTGGCTCAGTTAATGATATTGATATCACTATTCAACGAGGACTTATTTTCACCCTTAGAAAGCCAAAGAACCTTCCCCATTATTGAATCTGCAGAAACAATTGGAGGTATTGCTGGTGGACTTGTATTAACCTTTTTTGCAAACCAATTACCTGGTTACAAATTCATAATTATATGGGCTATTTCATTACTTTTGATATTGCCAATTGTGCTCAGATTTAATGCAAAAACCATGCATGTTCCTGCATTAGAATTAAAAGAAATCAAAGAGGAAGCACCTCAGGAAAAATTAGGGAAAAGCTTAAGAGAAATGAAGAAAGCTCCCTTTTTAAAAGGGCTAATGATTGTTGTACTACTACATTGGGGAATGATGAATATTGTTGAATTTCAATATACAAAGGCCATTCAACAGGAGGTTTATTCTGTTCAAGAAGAAACAATAGTGCTCAACGAGCATAACCCTGGTTTGGTCCTAGCAAGCGAGGGTTTAACAGACTCACAAATTGCGATTTATGAACAAGAAATCACTAAAAAACTTGGCCTTTTACATGTCATTTTCAATGCCGCAGCTTTAGTTATTCAGCTAATTCTTGCCAGTAGAATAATTACGTCCTTAGGTGTTGTTTCAAGCTTATTGATACATCCCTTAGTAACATTACTAAACCTATTTGGTCTTAGTTTAAGGTTTGGATTTGTAACTGCTGCAATAACTCGAGGTTCCTTTGAATTAACCGGATTAATTTTCAACAATGCATACGAGTCGTCCTATTATGCAATTCCACACAAAAAAAGGAGTATTACTAAAGAAGTAATGCAAGGAATAATGAAGCCACTTGGTGCAATTATTGGAACTATAGCCATCCTTCTGTTTGCATTTAGCTTTACCGGTACAAATCAAACACTCGCATTAAATATTATGCTCATTGTAATGAGTTTGATGATGGGAGGAGTTATTTTCAAACTCAGCAGAAGATATACTGAACTTTCTGAACAAAACTTAAGTAAAAAAATGGATATTGCAACAAGATTAAATGCAATTGAAATACTTGCTCAAAATGGTCATGAACAAACAACACCTGCATTACAAAAGATATTGAAACGTGAAAGCGAACCAGAAATTGTTAAAGTCCATATTCTAAGAACAATGGGACAGCGAGTTGAAATTGACTCCATAAATAGTATTTTGGAAATCCTGGATGAGAAGAATGACAGGATTCGTTTAGAGGCTGTGCGAGCACTTTCCAAGTACAAGAAGATCAAAGATCACTCTTTTAGTTATTACCGAGTACGTGACAGACTAAAAGAACTATTATTAAAAGAAGATAATGAAACAATTAAAGAAGAAGTTGTTGATTATTTTTATGAAATTGCACCAAGGGCTTTAACTGCATATGTATTGGATTCAATTAAGAATATCCCTTCAAAACGTGCATCCTTTATTAGGATTTTGAAGCATTTTGAAGATCCAAATCTTCAATATTACTTAGAACCATATTTAGAAGATAAATCACCCGAAATTCGTGCATCCAGCATTATTGCCTTATGGAGATTCAAAAAATTAAGAGGGAGGCTAAGACATTACCTTAATCAAATGTTAAAAAGTCCCAAGAGCTCAGTATTAATCGCTGGGATTGATGTATGTGGGGATGTGCAATTAAAAGAATTTAAGTCCACCATACTGCCCTTTCTAGTCCATAAAGATCAAGATGTGCAAGAGGCCACACTATTAACACTTGCAAGAATGGGAGACAAAATGATTGTTCCTCATCTTGTGGGCTGCTTGGTAAATCCTGAACATAAATGGTTTCATACAACGGCAAGTATATTGGGTCGTTTACCTAAAAGGTTTAAAGGGCATGTACAAAATGCATTGCATAAACATATCCGCGATTTAATTGATGAGATTTTAGTAAAAACAAAACAAATAGAGAATCTTGAAAAAGAAACTTTAGATTATTTAACTCATCTATACAGGAAGCTAAATGCGCATCAGGAAGTACAAAAACTAGAGTCAATTGAAAGAGTGGAATAATTCCACTATTCTGTAGTCATGTCATTCCTCCAACGCAGCATTGTTGCCCCCATATTCTTTTGGCTTCTTCTAATTGGAGCAATATCATTTGTGCTTGGCAAAGGTGTTGGATTTTTTCTCCCAAGTACAGATGAAAATATAATACTCTTTATTAGCTTAGCCAGTTTTATGTGGTTCAGCTTTTTACTGATTATATTCAAGATTCACAATCCGCTTAACAAAGTAATTGGCGAGATGAAGGCACTACTCACAGGTAAGAGCTACAGGCGAATAATGACAAGTAAAAGAAATGAGATTGGTGTGCTCGCTCACTTTTTCAATGAAGTAACACGCAATTTAGAAAACATCTCTGGTGATGTAAAATCTCACGCTCGTCTAAAAAAAGAGCTCAATGCTGCACAAAAAATACAGCAAGATCTTTTGCCAAAACATGCTCCAGAAATACCTGGTCTTGAAGTCACTGCCAAAACTCGCCCAGCTTCAGAAATTGGCGGTGATACTTTTGATTTTTATGTGCAGGAAAAGCGCACACTCATGTACATAGGAGACTCAACCGGCCATGGTGTCCCAGCAGGAATTGTTATGGTTATGGTTGATACTTTAATTGAAACTTTCATTGATATTAATGACAAACTCACAGACATAATCATCAACTTAAACAAATACATAAAGCCGCATCTACAAACTACAATGTTCATGACTATGCTTTTGCTTGAGTGGTCACCTGACACAAAGATGCTTAAATGGATTGGCGCCGGCCATGAGTATCTAATTCACGTAAAAACTGATCAAGGCGAAGTCACTGCAATCCCCTCAGGAGGAATAGCTGTTGGTATGCTTCCAGACAACACTGCACAAGTTAAAGAGCAATCATTCGTTCTGACTGAGAATGATTTTGTTGTCCTCTACTCAGACGGGATTAATGAGGCAAAAAATGTGCGAGGGGAAATTTACGGTCTGGAGCGTTTCCAAAATTTCATCAAAGCTCACGCCAGCAAGGAAACTAGTGCAGAAGAGTTATTTGAAAAAATCGCCATTGATGTTGGGAGATTTATGGAAGGCCACATGCAAGAAGATGACATGACGCTGATTGTCATGAAAGCAAGTACTCAAAAGAAAGTGGCACAAGATGCCAGCACAAGTTGGTCAGCTACTACAGAAAATGCGGCAGCACCGCAGGCTTCTGCAAATACGGCACCTGCTTAATATTTTCTAAGTCCTTGAGATTGTATTTTCCATAGTACATGTCTTTTAGATCTCCACCAGCAGCAACAAAATCTTTAACTGCAAGGTAACCTACAAAGTAAACCATATCTTTGGTGAATGCTCCCGCTTGAGAAGTATCTTCCATACCACGCTTAACTTTTAAAGTAGTTTGGAATGCTCTATCAACTTTCATTCCTAATTTTCTGCAATAATCAAAAGTTTCAGAAAAGCTATGTTTACGTGCAAAATCAATCACAAAAACTAAAGTAGCACTCCTATAATTCTTCTCTACATCATGTGGTAGAACCTGTTCTTGATTCCAAATTGCCAAACCCTCCTGTGTTTCTAAATAATTCGCCCATCCCCTATTGAACAGTCCATAATTTTGCTGTTTGCCATTTTCTGCAGTTAAAATATGAGTTTCAATTTCATGCGCAATCAACATTCTTATTCTATCTTCATCAAATACAGCCCCTTCACGCACAAAAAGAACATTCTTTTTCCCTGCCAAACAATCAGCAACCATTGTTTCCTTAACTTTAATTCGCCATGTATCTAAGCCATAATCTGCAAAGATTTTCTCAAACTCAACAACAGCCTCCTCCAAGCTTACTTCTCTTTTTGAACCTTCAAAATGCTTTGGTTTTGTATCCAGTCGCTCCTGCGCAGCGTTGAGTAATTTCTTATCCGGAGCGCCAAACAATGCAATGCTCTTTTTTTCAAAGCGAGCAGTACCAATTGCCTCAAGAAGCGCAATTTTCTTCTCAAGTTCATGCACCTTCCCCATAAATAAAAGTCCAAGCGAAGAGTCATCAAGCTCAACTTTTACCTTCTTCAATTTTTCTTTTAAATGAAAAGCGTCAAACCTTAACTCAGGATAAGAAAACTGTGGCTCATATGAATGGTCTTTCATGAAAAGTGCCTTTTCTTCTGTAAGATTGATCGGCTTTAAATGATGTAATAATTTGATCTGCCTATCAATGGAGATTAGTCTTTTATCTAGATCTGAAAAATTTGGGCCAGCATGAATTTCATCTTCGTCCTGCTTAACAAGAATAGGTAATTTATTTGTAGCTTCCTTTCCTTTTGTTGGATCAATCAAGAAATCTTGGAGATCTCTTCTGCCAATAATTAGATCAAAGTTTTTACCAGAAAGATCTTCTAACTGAGCCAAAGTCTGAATTCTTGTATCTTGAAGTGAAAATTTTACCTTCACTGAATTTGAGCCACCCTGCTCTTCTAGCTCAAGTTTTTCGGCCAAAGTCCTATCAATAATTGTTCCCTCCAAAAGAGGATTTATTGAAGCCCAAATCTGCCTAACTTCTTGCCCCCCCAACATCTTAACTTTCTCCTGACTGCCAATCACTCCCTTCCCACTCACCTTTTTTACCTCCTTATCTAAACGATTCCCAAACATATCCTGAGCAATACGTAGACCCTTTTCTGGAGTAGTTACTTTTACACCCTCAATTCTTTCAAGACGTTTGCGTAAGGGTGCTAAATTAGCAATTTGAACCGCTAAACCTGCCCTGGCATTAATTTCTAACAAAACAGGACCTACATTTTTATCTAAAACCATATCTGCCGCCAAATAACCTAGATTTGTAACCAATTGCACCTTAGATACAGCCAAAAGCATTTCCTCCCAATGTGGAATTTTTAGACCACGAATAGCTCCAACTTCCGGCACTTCATCAATAATTTTCCCCTTTTTAACAATATGAGTCGCAGTTCCACGTGCAATATCAATTCCAACACCAAGCGCACCTTGATGAATGTTCGCCTTTCCATCAGATTCCTTTGTAGGCAGCCTAAGCATCGCCATTACAGGAATCAAATTATGCACAACGATTCGGATATCAGGCAGGCCCTTATAAGCGAATTTAGCCAAAGTATCATCACAAACAATCAATTGCTCAAAGAACGCCGAGTCAGTCATTCCAGAAATACTGAAACGTCCATCCAAGATATCTCCAATATGTTCAGTAAGCTCATCTTGAGTCATTAATTCGCCACTAGCTTTTTCATAAAAACCATCTTTCCTGCCAATAAAAGGTATTATCCCTTCTCCTCCAAATCCCAAATTTGGCTTGAGCACAAATGATGATGGCAATGAGGAAAAATCAAACTTTTCCAGCTCTTCCTGGTTGCGAATGGCCGCATACAGCTTAGGAACTGGAATCCCACGCGCAGATAAAAACTGTTTGCTCTTCAACTTATCATCAGCCATTCGCACAGCTTTCTTCCTATTATAGGGGCGAATGTACTTTAGATTACGTGCATTGATCCCCAAGATTCCATGGTTCTTGAATATTGGTATCATTCTTCAGCGTGACGGATAATTTCCCTAAAGCGGACATATTCCAAAAGGCGTAAACCACTCCATCTTGCTAGTGCAACATTTGCCAATAAGAAAAGGAAAATGACTTCTGGATGCCCCAAAACAACTACCTTGAGCCATCCCCATTCTGCAACGTAGTAACAAAGAATCGCTACAAGCACAGCTTCTCCAACCAAAGTTAGAGCACTTCTAAGCCCCTTTCCACTCTGAATACTTACAAATTTTTCAACCATTGTACTCATAATCAACATTGGGAAAACTGCTATTCCCGCTAGAGCAGAAATATTAAACACTGCCCCCAAATATAGGAGGAAAAGAATAGTTAAACTTACAATGGTCAGTACAATCGCCATACGCGGTATATAAAGCAGCCTATATCGCCGTAGGAACAACCTTGTGAGTGTTCCAATAAATAGGATAGAAAAGAGGATCAAAAGACCATATGAAAGGTCTAGTGCAATAAATGAAAGCGCTAAAATGGATGGTGTATAAACTCCAAGAGTTGCTAACCCAACCACCTGTTTCATAAAGGCTACAACAGTAACAATTACAGGGAGCATCAAAATCAAGCGAATGGTATTTGAAGGCACACCACGGTCAATCATTGTATTTACAAAAGTTGACATGAAATTCCAAGGTCTAAATTTTTGAGTGTCATCCACAACCTCAAACTGAATTCCTCTTTCATCAAGTACAAATTTAAACTCTTCTGCATCCTTAACATCCGGCAAAGCCCAAACTGATTCTGAGCGAGTAAGAATGATTTGATTTGGTTGAATACTCTGATACACACCACGTGCAATATTTGTGAGGCTTCCAAAATACTGATCACTCACAAAAATAATATCTTTTCCTTTAAAGAAATTTTGATCAGACATACTTTGCTGTAACAGAGAGAAAACTGTCAGTCCGCTACTCCCTTTTGTCCAAACTAAAATAGTACTACTATCCTCCAAATCACTTAAGTTTTCTGAGATTTGTGCCTTTAATTCCTCTTCAGCCAAAAATTCTGATTTAGATGTGTAACTTTCAATTAAACTTACAAAAACATTTTCATTTTGTGCAGAATCTACAAAACCCTCAATTCGCTCTTGTTCAGCCTCCACATCTGTAATCAGTACAAAAGAATGCTCATAAGCAAAGACATCCTGCAAGATTGAGGTTTGAAGACCCTCAGAATTTCTAACCACCAAAGTCACCTCATATTGCCCAGCTTCCAAATAAGAATGCACAACTTCAACACCTTGCTGCCTGTTACCATCTCCAAAAAACCATTCAAAAGTCAGCCCCTCCTGAGGATCCACACTCCGCGTTTGCGAAGCATCAAAAATGATGTTTTTACCAAGTTCAACACTGGATTTTGCATTGATTATAGCCTCAATTGGCTCTTCCGCAGAAAGCTCCACAAGTGGATCGTCAATCCCAACCGCCGGCAAGGAAAAAGCTATGGCCTGAGGCGCCACAAACAGAAGCAGAAACAGTGAGGCGAGGAAACGTTTTAACATGACAAAAGAATAGCAAAAACAGAAACATCAAGCCAGGAATATTCGAGTTCAATTCCCATTACCTGCTCCTTAGACTGTCGTTTTAAACAGCCTTTTCGCAACAAACCAGAAGATGACGACTTGAATTTGCAGGAAAGCGATGCCCAAATAAGTTAGTGGAACATTAGTCTTCCAAATTAAACTTCCCAACAAGATCAACAAGATAGGGCAAATGCGGCCAAGCCACAGCAGTATTTCGCGGTAAAGCATGCCCGCAAAGAAATGCTCCTCATCACACTTTAGAAGATCCATTACCCGCAGGCTAAACACGTGCTTGACCGTCTGTTTTAAAGGGTCGGCCAAACTACTGACCATCGAAAAAATCACATATACAAGCGCGGAGAGCGTCCAAAGGTAAAGTGCCCCATTCAACAAAAAGTAGAGACTCAATAAACAAAATAGCACCAGCAGACGGTTGTGAATTTTTTGGAAGCGACCCTGAACGAGTAGTGCAATTATTGCAATGACACCAATAACAGTTTGAAACCATCCAAAATTGACCACCGTCCCCAACGCGGCAAGAGCAATCATAGGCAATATCATTGAGCCCACTGCCCAGCCCATTGACTCCACAACTATATACCAGCGAACGGGTCTGTATTTTTTTGTTTTAATTAATCGCTTCCACTCCGCGAGGCTAATTTTGTGCGGTGTAAAATCGGGCAAATTTCGCAAGAAGGGAATCACCAGCAGATATGTAAAGGGAAGAATCCAAAAAAGTAGGTCGTAAGTATCTCGCCCCAGTTGCTTAGAAACTAAGAAGGTGATTGTTGCAAACAGCGGGGCAATAATTCTCAAAACAATAGCCCCAACCCCCAAAAGCGATGAATAAAAATCACGCCCATCATCACTAGTCTCAATCATCTCAAAACTATGATGTCCCATCCAATACATTCCCAGCGCCAAACCACTAATCGCTCCAAAAACTAAAAAATGCCAGACTTCACCTCTGAAAAACCACAGCCAAAGAAAAGCCAAGATGTACACAAAAAAAGCACGCAAATGGTTTGTCCTCAAATTAATTTGCCAGTGGGCAGTCAGCGCACCCCAACCTGAAAAACCAAGCAAAATTGTGCAACAATAAATCAAATAATATACAGCCAGCACCTCAATGGACCGCGTCTCGTCAAAAATAAATATCCCCATAAAAATGGAAAGAATGTACTGAGCAAACTCATAAATCCAATACGTATACATTATGGATTTTAGCGTGGGCGAAAGAGATTTATATTTTTTCCAGGTATCAGTAAGCATGACACTATTAAACACGAATCAATCAAATGAATAAATGTAAGTTAACTCCATCCCACAGGAGCAGCACCCTTTACTTAAGAAGTGAAATTTGCTATACTTATTAGATAAAAATAAACACAAAACCGTATGGCAAGGTTTAGATTCCTAATTGTAGGCGCACTGGCACTAGTAGTGCTTTCAACGCCTTTTATTACAGAAGCAAAGACTAAAAAAGTCTCAACTGTTCAAGTAACAGAAGTTAGCAATACAATTGCTGGCTTATCTACTGAATTCACAGTTCAGGGAGACACTTATTCCTATGTAGAAGCCCTTTTAAGCAACCCAAACGGTAAAGAATTAGTAATGGAAGCCGTAACTGACGGCCGAGGAATGGCAGATTTTGCCGTTTCTGACTTTCATGTACAAAAAGCCGGTGATTACCAAGTTCAAGCAAGGCATCTAGGAACAAATGAAGGATACAGTTCTGCTGAATTCTTTGAAGTTTACCCTGGAACATTCTCAACAAGCGAATCAACTGCAGAATTCAAAAAACATACTGCACAGGTTGGAGAAACACTGGAAATGACTGCAAAAGTTCAAGATCAGTACGGAAATGCACTCAAGGGACACGTACTTAAAGCGAGTCCAAACAGAAACACTGTTCAGGTTTACTCACCTGAATTCGCTACAAATGAAGACGGAGAAATGAACTTTTACGTAATTGGCGAAGCTGCTGGAATTGTAGAATTAACAATTTTTGACACAAGTTCTAACCAGAATTTTGCGGAGCAACCAAAACTTGCCTTCCTAACTAGCGAGTCAAGCCCTTACCTAAACACAGGCGGATTTGATGACGAATTTGTAACACTTTCAGCAGAAAGTGGGCCACTTGATAGTTTCCGTATTACCACAGACCCTGTTCAAGAAGTTGGCGAGAATTTCAGCGTTACTATCACTGCAATTGATGCAGATGGAATTACTGTAACAGATTACACTGGGACCGTTCGCTTCTCATCTACAGACGCAAGCGCAACGCTTCCAAATGATTACAGCTTCCTTGCAGAAGACTTGGGAGAACACAGTTTTAGCCTCGCAGTTAAATTTGTAACTCCAGGCGAACAAATGCTTAGCCTAAATGACATTGATCAATTTAGTGTAACTGGCGAAGCAACAATTGAAGTTTCAACAGAAGACATTAGCGTAGATTTGGGTGATGATTTTGTAACGGATGATTTTGCCAGAGACGGCGATTTCACCCTTATAAGTCCAGCTTCTGGCACATATTCTGCGGATACAATTGAGATCCAAGGTGAAGCTGATTACGGTTATTACGCAATCACTTATCTCAACAATATTGAGGCAGAGCGAACAGAAATTGAATTCGAAAACACTTTCCAAGCTACCCTAACAGACGTCTTGGATGGCGATTACGAACTTTACGTAGATATTGTGGAATTAGATGCCACAGAACCAGAAGTTGATGATGCAGAGATTCTACTAGTAATAGAAAGTTCAGACATGGAAATGCTAACAATTGATACTACAGCTCCAGAAATCGTAAGTATTTCCGCTGCTCCAGTTGGAGAACTTCAAGGTGGCGAACTTATAACGGTTACCGTACTAACAGAATCAACATTACAAGAAGCAAACTTACTTTTTGAATCACAATTAACTCCCCTTTTGGAAACCACAACTGCTGGAAAATACGAAGCAGAAATCGTAATGCCAGAAGAAGTTGGGAGTTTTACTTTAGATGTGATCTTAATGGACCAATTAGGAAACGAAGTACAATACAGAGACCAACTAATATTTAACGTTGGCGCAATTGTAGAGCCAGAACCTGAAGTACCGGAACTTCTTGCAGTAACAGGTTTAAGCGCAACAGCCGGAGAAGAAAGCATCATCCTCAGCTGGGAAGCAGCAGAAGGCGAAGCAATCGTAGATCATTACAGAATCAGTTATGGGCCAGCAGCAAATGCACTATTTGCAATCACAGATTCATTTGATGCATCCACTAGCTGGACCGTTCCAAATCTAACTGGAGGACAAGCATTTTACTTTGCCGTTGCACCAGTTGATGCAGAAGGAAATACAGGACCACAAACTGATGCAATTGTAGGAACTCCTTTGGCAAAAGCCGGAGCCGCAGAACCAGAAATGTTCCGTCCTGACTTAGAAACAGACCCTGCCATTAGCGAAACAGAGCTTCCACCAGCACAACCAGAAACAGGTCCAGAACTACTACTTCTTCTACTAATGAGCTTCCTTGGCTCAGGTGGATATGTTCTAGCCCGTCAGAAAGTCTAGATCCAAAGCTCCATTTTCTGCTAGGATCCAAGAGCTATGGAATTTATTTTACAAACCGTTAATATTCTCGCTGATCTTTTGATCTTTTTGATCATTGCTCGCGCGATTTTGTCTTGGTTTGTAAGAGATCAAAGGCACGGACTAGTAAAGTTGCTAAGTGACCTTACAGAGCCTATTTTAAGGCCAATTCGCCGCGCCACACCAAGAATGGGAATGTTAGACCTCTCCCCTCTTATTGCATTAATCCTTATTCAGCTCCTTAGGGGCTTGATCAACTCGGCTCTCATATGATTCAACTATATGACAGTATGCAGGGTAAAAAAGTGGCTTTTGACAAAAAGCCTGGCGAAACTATCCGCATGTACGTTTGCGGACCAACGGTTTATGACCATGCGCATTTAGGGCACGGTCGCAGTGCAGTTGCTTTTGATATAATCCGCCGATTCTTTGAATTTGCGGGCTACACAGTTGAATTCGTTTTCAACACCACGGATATTGAAGACAAAATAATCAAACGCGCCCGTGAAGAAGGAATCACTATGGCAGATCTGGTAGAACGGATCATACCCGAATACGAAATGGATTACGGACTTCTGGGCATAATGCCGCCCACCCACAATCCAAAAGCAACCGAGTACATTGATCAAATGATTGCCCTCACCCAAA